>Ga0131853_10005280_pt1 | contig 23286 bp, 10 predicted proteins | sample TergutLab28metaG_FD_92764 | JGI IMG/M metagenome (GOLD analysis project Ga0131853, IMG submission 92764) | Labiotermes labralis P1 segment gut microbial communities from Petit-Saut dam, French Guiana - Lab288 P1 (version 2) (version 2) | ecosystem: Host-associated > Arthropoda: Insects >...
CTATTTTTAATTGTGACTTTAGCAAGGAAAGTGTAGCTCCCTGAGGATGATCTTAGGATCGAAACATGTCGGAGCAATTTTAGTGTTTTAATGTGAAACTTTTATATATGTGCATCAGTTGGTGTACTAATTAAATAAATAGAATAACATGTTGTGAAGTCTGCAGACAAAATGCAATACATACACACTGTTTCAAAAAAGATGCTTTTTTATGTTAGTCTCCAGACTATCAAACGTGACGAACAGATATTGTCGGTGCTGTAGCTGCACTGTGCTAGACCCTGCGCCATTACCGTCGGTGTTATGAAACTAGAAATAATTACTATATTTTTACGTTATGGATCTACGGCAGCTTATGAGTCCACACGCAAGGTCGTGGTGCCTTACATCAGCAGCAAGTGCTGCCCCAACTCACTGTCCGCTGCCGGTACAGTCACGTTCGGTGTCAGCGAGCCGCTCTGCGACAAGAAATAACCAAATAGAAACTCCAGACACTCAGTTGAAGTCTTGCCGGACACAACAAACAAAGCAAATGACTGACGTGCATACAAAGTGACAGTGCCTAACAACTGCGCTATGTAAATATTCCAGCAATTAACAAACCGATGAAAACAAATTCGCCAACCAATAAACTAAACAGATAGGTAACCAAAATATGAACAAACTAGCAAATATGAAATCTGCGCTCTTTTAGGATTTTACGCAGCTTAGAATGATAGTTTATAGACGTTTCGGAACAACCTACTGGCCTCATATTCAAAGGTCAAGCTCGATCCTTTAAGATGAGACCGATATGTTGTGCCGAAACGTCGGTAACAAACTACCATTCTACACTGAATGAAATCCCAAAAGAGCGTAGATCTCACATACACCACTGCGGAAGCCTGAAATCACGCAAGCTACTAGGCAAGGTAAAGGTAAAACAGTCCCGTTACAGACCTGGAGTGGCCCAGAGGGTACCAGCAAGTTAAGGTTCCCAGATTTCATGACAACGGCACAGGATAGTGGTAAGGTTGTCAGCCTTACACACCGGCCGCTTTTACCCCCAGGAAATGCACCTGGTACTCATTTCTGTTAGAGGCTGAGTCGACCCCAGAGCCATAGTGCGATCGGAAGGATTTAATGTCAATGAATGATTCCAATGACACCAGCTGGGATCGAACCAGCGACCTTCCGATTTGTAGCATAGCACCTTAACCGCTGTGCCACCACGGTCCCCTCTAGTTATTTAGGCACATGAGTAAATAACCAACCAAACAACCACGGGACAAATTAACTATTAAGATGGCCAGGCTATTAATTCTCGAGCTTGGTAGATTTCAATTACCATTTAACCTTTTATAGACAAACCGTATCTGTGTTATATAAGGATTCAGTCCGTACCGCGCTGTAAACACTCTCCGCCTTAGTTATAAAATCCAGTCTGTGAATGTCTGTATAAGGAAAAGGTTGCTGCTTGTTCTGAGATCAACGCGTAACACGTAATGGCAATGTGATCAAGATGTATAAATCGTGGATGTTAAACCTGATGGTACGTAAAGTAACAGGTAGGCTTTAAAAGGTTAAACACATAACGAACTAACAAATTAAATAACTGACAAAGAACTAACGAAAAAGCATATGACTGAGTTCAACGCAAGGATTCTTTCTTGAAAACCTTATAGCAGGTTCACAAAGTCCTGCTGTTACAAAACACCATCACCCACCACCCCTCCCCCCACTCATTAACGTACAACAGAAGCCCGCATACATCATGCCACCCTAAGCCACCTGAATCCTAGAGATCCATGTAATATTGCCCTCGTATTTGCGACTAGGTCTGATAGTAATTTAGGCCCCTTCATGAAATAACTTGAAATGCCAACTTGATGCAACAAGGTAAATTTATTAATATATTCTTAGCTCGACATGTTTCGGGTACATATGCCCATCATCAGGAGCATTCGATGTTGAGTTGCAGCATATGGTTTTCTGTACCGAGTTTTTGGATGGGTTGTGGTCTTGAGAGCCGCTGCGTAGGTCGTGTGTACGGTGCGGATGTTGCCTTGCAAATCGCACGGCACCATCCGCACCGTACACACGACCTACGCAGCGGCTGTCAAGACCACCACCTATCCAAAAACTCGGTGCAGAAAACCATATGCTGCAACTCAACATATAATGCTCCTGATGATGGACGTATGTACCCGAAACATGTCGAGCTAAGAATACATCAATAAAATTACCTTGTTGCATCAAGTTGGCATTTCACATTATTTCATGAGGAAGATGCACGGTCAAACAACCCTCATTCCCCTTTAGTCCCCTTCCTTTGTGATGTGACCTAAGTGCTGTAACCTATGCTTCGCTCCTATCAAGGGTACGTGCAACACGCCCCCTCCCCCCCTCCCGCCCAAATTACACTCGTTTTGTGATCAGCGTAATAACGTTAGGTGATCAGTCAGCAGTAAGGTGACACACAACACTGTACAGTTTTCTAAACTGCCTCTCACTTCTTAGCTCGAAATATTAATATAAGAAGTTGTTTTCCTAACAATCTTGCATCTCTTTATTACAGGAGAGTGTGGAAACGAATACAAGTTCATACGTAACGTTAAGGAAATTCTGAGCGCATGCTACAATCCACGAAGAGACGCGCAGTGCGCTGCGTAAAGGCATATTGACAATTCTTTGACTGCTGACCGTAATTCACTGTTGTCAAAACATAACCTTTAACGCTGGTATCAGCAGTTTGTAAACACATTCCTTCAGGTGGGTTGACAACTGACTTGTATCCTCCAAAATTAATTGGTTCATATATCAAACTTGAGGCGCCAAAGGCCGATGTTTACAGTGACGGTTTTTCGTTGCAAGTGTTATGGATTTTGAGGCAGTGTAGCTGAGGACTCCATTCGACTGGGATATGACGCCTGCATCATCGGGTAAGTGTTTATAATGACGTTTCAACGGTAGAAGTGCATTGTTCTTGGGACGTTTGACGGCTTAGGATGAAAACTCCAGGAACCGCTCACCCAGTCAGACGCAGTCATAATCCAGAAGGACGGAATACACTGTTTTTGCCGTTTCAATGCACAAAACAACGTCCCAAAATGCTGCGGTTTATAATTTGAACAACCTTCTGGACTACTATGAGTTCGCTTTATTCAGTTCATGTGGAGGCGACGTCACTGTGCTCATACATTGCCACCATAGTCAGCCAGCCAGAATGACACTCGAAATGTTTAAGACTTTTTTCATGTTCCTCAGAGGTGGAAACGGACATATCGATTTTACGGAGTTCCTTATCAGAGGTAAGGTTAATTCAAAATGTAAGACCTACATATAATTATTATTCCTAGTTGAAATGTATCAAAACGCAACTCATAACGCACAGTGAATCTGATTTTCACGGCAAAGATCTGCACATAAATTTTTCATACACAGCCAAGCGCACATAACACACCGGACAAATTCACCTCGTTGGTCAGATATGCGTATCTCACGCAACAAGCGTCCCTGATCCGACGCGTACACGCACGCACTGGTGTATCGGTACTTAACGGTTGCTATGAAATTACTACACGACCGAAACGTATACACGCACGTTATAATCACGATAATCACAATCATCATCATAATCATCATCATCATCATCGGCAGCGAAGGCAGCAGCACTCAAAGTTGTTTTACTTACAGAAATTTTCCAAAAAAGCATATGTGGAATTGAACATATATCGTATTATATTATATTATACATCCGGCGTCTCTTCTGATGTAGGCCTATACTGTGACAGTCCTAATGCCTCATCGAACTGAGTTCATAGACCGGTACAGCCCCTTATGAAGCACGAATTTGACGCGGATCGTAAATTCATGGGAGGTACTATGTAGTATCTTTAATTGAAAGTGCTGACGTTTATAAAAGAGAAACAAGTGGGAAACCCAGAATATCCAAAATTATCGAGATGACGTCACGACGCAACTCACTATTAATAATATCGAAATTGCTTCAAATATTTCATTCAAGACCGTGGCAACTACGGAACAAAGGGCAAGATGGTAAAAGTTCAGACTGTTGAATAAACAAATGGCACGTGAATGATGAAATATTGATATTCAGGACTTCTCATAATTCGTGCACCAAGAATAATGGGATTTGACATTAAACAACAAAGGCTGAGAGAAGGAGAGAAAATATTACCAATGGCGAAATTCAGTAAATGAACGAAACAAACGCACATCGCACGATCTCACGTGCGTATATAAAGACAGGTGAATGAACACTGAGCTTTGGCTGGCAATTGCTGACAAGAGAACATTTGCGTCACACAAGCTTCATTCTCAAAACATATAAAACATGATATTCGACAAACACGGTGGAAGACTCGTGTTGCACCAGAATTGATCACAATATCTTCAAAAGGCGTATTCTTCTGATGTGGATGAGACCTGAGGGTTGCACAACCAGCAGTTGTTCGTGAGGTAAATCGTACGAAGTGGCAAACATTCTGTACTTTGGGTATGCTCATTTCATGGGAAATAATTTACATAACCTAATTATTTATTTAATATTATGAACATTATTTACTTACTTACTCCATACAGCAGAGTCCTTCTTGATAAGCTAACCGGTTTTCAGATAGTCAAGAAATTCCCCGCATTTTCTGGAACCCGAAGGTTCATCAACGCATTCACAAGTGTCCGCCACCTGTCCCTATCCTGAGCAAGCTCGATCCAGTCCAAACCCCCAATCGCACTTCCTGAGGATCCAACTTAATATTATCCTCCCATCTACGTCTAGGTCTCCCAAGTGGAATATTATGAACATCACTACAATTATAAGGACAGGTAGAGTGAGTCAAACACAACTTGTGAATATAGTATTTTATTTACATGGTGTAACTCAGAAGTGACTACTACATGTTTCGACCTTCTTTTCTAGGCGATACGATCTGATGATGGCTTAGAAAAGAAGGCCGAAACATGTAGCCACTTCTAAGCTACACCTTGTAAACAAAATAATATATTCACAAGTTGTGTTTGACTCACTCTACCTGTCCTTATAATTGTAGTGATGTTCATAATATTCCACTTGGGAGACCCAGACGTAGATGGGAGGATAATATTAAGTTGGATCTTCAGGAAGTGGGATGTGGGGGTTTGGACTGGATCGAGCTGGCTCAGGATAGGGACAGGTGGCGGGCACTTGTGAAGGCGTTGATGAACCTTCGGGTTCCAGAAAATGCGGGGAATTTCTTGACTATCTGTAAACCGGTTAGCTTCTCGAGAAGGACTCTGCTCCATGGAGTAAATAAGTAAGTAAATAAAATAATATATTCACAAGTTGTGTTTGACTCACTCTACCTATCCGTATAATTGTATGCAACACAACGGGAATGGCTCACTTTAGAACATAACTACTTTAAATATCACCACATATTTCAAGCCGTTTGGGTACAATGCCAAATTTGGTAATTAAAAATAGACTGTTTGAAGATCACTGTATTACGAATTTCTGTCTCGAGATGCACTGACATCTTAAGAGTTCAAACCACCGCCAATGCTAACCTAAAGAGCATGCATGTGTTCTGGTCTGGTTTTTAATGTTCGAGTCAGCTATTAAAATGTGTGAAAATAAACTACATTGCTAATGTAAGTCAGCCAATATGTTTTCATTGCAACCCCCAACACGAGCTCACACATTCATTTTAATTTTCACTAAACCCCCATCATCCCCTTTCCCCTGCACACACACACACACACACCGCGCACACAAAATAACGAATGGCGCTTATTCATTTGGGCGACTGTGGACTAACAGGGCAATTTCATCTTGCTCTGAGCAGCATAGTGATATAATGTCTCGTAACAAGAATACGCATCAGTACTCTGCTATTATATATTTTATACCAGGAATTAATACAGGACTCAACGTGTTGAAGGTTACATTCGCGTCTCATCCTTCCACTTGAAGCAATCCGCTTGTTCCTGTCTGTTATTTGTTGCTAATTCTATATGTATGATCCGTAGGTACACAAAATACACTGGGATCCCTACTGATAATTCGTGGGGTTTTTAGCACTTCCTGACGGGAAAGGGGGCTTAAAAAAAGAGGGCCCGAAATGTTTGGAGGCTTTTTTTATTTCAGACTCTAGCAGAACCCAGTATGAACTACCTTTCCCAACCCTACAGTACCATATTTTGAACTGACAGGTTTCAGCTCCATAAACTAGTATTAAAACCATTTAAAACCCGTTCTATGCTGCCGCAATCTGGCGTGTGCTCTTGCACTCAACAAGCAGTGATCCTCTCTGTCTAGCCCCAACCCCTGCAGATCCAGGTGAAATATGACCATAGGCTTTTAAAAACCACCAGTAGCAGCATCGCACTTCTGCCACCTCCCCAGTCGTTAGTACAGTGGTAAACTGTAGCTGCCGCTCGGTGTGTGTTATGAAACTAACCGGTCATCACGTCCCCTCTATGCTGGACCCTATCCGCTCGGTACGAACCCACTCTCATTTAGCTACAGCAACCCCAATAACTTTCTGTATATGTTCCGTACACTTCGTACACTCACGTCAAAAGTCTGTGAACACAATTATTTTACTAACCACTACACTTATATTATTGAGTGACTTGACAACATGCACGGTATAACAACGAAAATAGAAAAAAAAAAAAAAAATCTGAACACAAATCCAAAGAAAAAAAATACTAAATAGTTTTAGTGGATTTCCCAAAATTGGACTCGGCTCGAAGCAGCTTGAAGTTCTGAAGGTGGTAAGTAAAAAACTCGCGTACAGATATCGGGAATCGAAACGTAACCGTCTCACGGCTGCAAGGGATCTCACCGACTGCGAAAGAAAAAATTCCAGAGCCAAATCCAGGTGCGTTTACAGCATGGCCCGCTAAGAAAATTCCATTCGACTCGGCGACGTTGCTAATATCTTACTAACGGTACGATCGTCTATAAAACTGCACTTTCTCAAACATGGCATAGAGAAAACGTTGCGACAGGGATGGAAGTTAACACACCATACCACTCTCTGGGAAGAAATAATGATAGACTATTCCCTTCCAACACAGGACGGGTATGGCGATAAATTAATGGAAAATAAAATTTTTAATTAAATATAATAATTATCCAACAAGATGCGACTTATTCAGTTTATTACATTTCTGTAGGCAGCTCTACATGTTTCGGGTGTTGACACCCATCATCAGGAGCTGGTACAACTGTAATTACAGGTTCTGGCACTGGGCAACCGGGTCTACTACCATCCGCTCTCGTTGTTGAGTTTCACAGCCGAAACATGTAGAGCTACCTACAGAGATATAATAAACTGAATACAGTCGCATCTTGTTGGACAATTATTAAATTTTATTCACGATGCAAGGACCGAAGAATATAAAATGTAATGGAAAATAATTATACTATTAACCTTCTACAGATGAAGCGCAGACTGCTTTATTTAAAGACCCTGTCCGTACCGCGCAGTAAACACTTTTCATCTCGGTTATAGAAGCCAATCAGTTTATGATGTAAGTGGCGCAAAACACAAAAATGCAGTGTGGGCAGAGCGTACAGTTCTTGAATGTTAAAACTTGTTGGTGCATCACGTAACCAGTAGGCTTTAAAGGTTAAACAATCACATTCCCTTGCATAAATACCACAACACGAATACCTGATCATTCAAGGAATTGCGTTTCAATTCTAACCATCTGTGGATCACAGAGATCTGATCGACACTTTCAAACCGCAGTCTTTCTAGTCCCGGGAAAAAGGGTAACTGCACAACCCTGATGTAGATGTAAAACAGAAGGCATACATAACATAGCATATGATGAATAAATAAGTAAATAAATGAATAAATAATAACTTATAAAGGAAACGAATGGAGGTGCAGAGACAGTAGTAACAAAACAAGATTTACCTCTCGTGACACAAAATTACGCAGGACCCAAAGCTTACTAACATGTGTTTTCTCACATCTTTTCTAACCGTTTGCGAGAAACAAGATTGTGCTTCGAGATGTCAGAGAAATGTACATGTCAGAATGACCATGGTAAAACAGGATAGATATCCGAAAAAGTATCCCACTTTATATCTCTCTTGTGATTCAAGCTCCGTTCAGGTCCCGAAAACGTGGCTGTCGTGTGATGCCGAGAAGGAAGCGTGATTCGAAATTCAAATATACTGTTCCGTCCTTGATCGGTACTCAATCTTCATGACCTCACACAACTGAAGAATTCATGATAAGACGTGAAGAATCATATAAATGTGTAGATTACACAGACAGACAGACAGAGCGACGCAGCCAAGGAGCCAGGAATCTATGTCCAGTTCGGAATATCGACTTCTACCGGGGTGCTGATAAGTCCTTAGCCCGACTCTGGAAGGATGGAAGGAAACAGTCTACAGCGACCAAGACTTACAACACCATACCAAGACTTATGGCGTAAAAACAACAGGAATATATTGCTGTTGTTTGTACGCCATAAGTCTTGGTATGGTGTTGTAAGTCTTGGTTGCTTTAGCTTGTTTCCTTCCAGGGTCGGGCTAAGGACTTATCAGCACCCATGTAGTTGCCGAATAAGCAGTTTCAGCGTCACTAATACGTAAGTTCGGCATTCAAAACGCGTCTCACTTAGTCTTGATGACTCGGTTCGTCCAATATATTGCTTCCAAAGACGTATCCATGCCTAGTTACGTGAATTATTCCTGTTGAACTACGGAGCTTCCCAGTGGCCGCGCGATCCAAGGCGTGGGTTCGCGGCCGTTCGCTTGCTGGGACCGCGGGTTGAATCCCGCCAGGGGCATGGATGACTGTCTCTTGTGAGGTCAGATAGAGGTCTCTGCGACGGGACGATTCACTCGTCCGGAGGAGTCATACCGAGTGTGGTGTGTCTGAGTGTGATATCGAAACTTCAACAATGAGATAGGTTATGAAGACTATCGCCGGCAAGCCAATCCTATTGTTGGAGTGTCTTATTGAAATCTCGGACATGCCATCAAATTATAATTTTTGTGACTTATCCGAGTCCCGTCAACAAAGTTAAGCAAAACAGCATTACAGTGGGCTACAACGGCTTTCTTACTAACATTTTAAATTTTTTCTTTAAAAATCATTTTCTCTTGATGTAGGTAACAAAAATCTCTCCTTTCACGCTTTTATCACCCAGTGGGAAAGGTCCAGTCCTGTCTTATCTTTTACTAACGTACGACGTTTTTACAGTTTCAATAATCATTAGTGTGTGATAGTCTTTTTTAACAACTTGATGCACAAATTCTTTATTTTAATACATTTATTACATTCCTCTACATGTTTCGAGCACTATTATGTTCATCTTCTGGAGGACAAATTGTACGAGGTTACAGGTTACGAGAGGACTGTGCAGTCCTCTCGTAACCTGTGTACTGAACAGTCACCTAAAGAGAGTGACGATACTAGATGCTGCACTAATACAATTTGTCTTCCAGAAGATGAGCATAATAGTGCTAGAAACATGTAGAGGAATGTAATAAATGTATTAAAATAAAGAATTTGCGCAAGTTGGTAAAAAAAAGGCTATCATTGTACTAAGATGAGCGGTCAACAAAATATTAAAAAAAAATCATTAGTGTGTGTCGATTGCTCTTTTTCTAACAATCTCACCAATCAAAATATCTCTAAGAACATTATTTCATTTCAATTCTATTTTCCACGACTTTTTATCGTTGATACAATTCATATATATCTCAAAACATTTTTAACAAAATCAAGAATCGGATCCCGTCAGGATGGCCAGTCTCAGGAAGATTTTTTAATTAAAAAACTATCGAAACTGGTAGGTGCTAGCCTCAAACACCACGATTCCCCAATTTGTGGCCCGCTATCTTGCTAGCGGAGGACTTCATTTTCCCCGCATCCAACAGCAGAACAACCATTGTACCTGAGTCTAAACCAAGCTAATGTAATAATGCTTGCAAAAGAAAGGCCAAAGCGAGAGCCAACTTGTATGTTGTGCTGGTTTCTACAAAGTTATGGTAAGCACAATGCTGCGTGCGGTAGTGGCCAGGGGCAACTCTTATGCACAATGCATTGTAAGATCCACACAAAGCCTGGACCCTACTGTGCTGCAAAGTTACATACAACTTGCAGTTACATTTGCAACTGATTACGCTGCTGTGACGTCAAGTGTAATGACATGCGTACGAACAAGTAATCTGGAGCGGTGGATGGGTAATGACGTATTCTAGCATACCAACTGTGTTTTATGTGTAACAAAGGCTGACTAATAATGAAACAATGGATATGACGACATGAGAAGCAGAATGCCAGCACTCATGTCCGACACAACGATCGTGTGTACTGTCTTGCATCGCCCGAACAATGGAATCGCGGGTTCACATCCCTTATGAGGTGTAAATTTTTGTTCGCTGTTTTCTGTGATGTGGATATCTGGAATTACAGGCTAATGAAATGGCGACTCCGCTAATTATTTTGATATATGAGTGATACCTAATAAATCACTGCAAATGGTTGCCTGAAACTAGTAAGATAACATGTCATCTATATTTAATTTAATAATTTTCCAACAAGATGCGACTTGCTCAATTTATTACATTTCTGTAGGTAGCTCTACATGTTTCGGGTGTTGACACCCATCATCAGGAGCTCGTACAGCTGTAATTACAGCTTCTGGTAGTAGATCCGGTTAATCAATACCAGAATCTGTATTTACAGTTGTACGAGCTCCTGATGATGGGTGTCAACACCCGAAACATGTAGAGCTGCCTACAGAAATGTAATAAACTGAATAAGTCGTATCTTGTCGTAAAATTATTAAATTCGATTCACGATGCACGGACCCATGTATATAAAATGTTATCTATAGCTACATCAGGACAAATAATGACAACACAATTAGCTCATATGCACAGTTCCTATTTGTTACGTCATTACCAAGACGTCAGATATTTCTATATTAAAATGGAGATCAAACTCTGAAGGAACACAAAGCATTCCGTATAACTGCAAGTTATTTTGCGGGGAATCCCCAGTTTTCGTCGATTATTTACACTGTCTGCAGTGGTTGTGCAATACGCACTGAATACGGTCTACACTTTAGCAGGGCTCCAGAATATCAATGGTATATGATGAGGGTGACATAGCTGAGATACCGCGCCGGATTTCCGCCTGTTCTTTAGCACCTTGTTTCAAGTACCGAATTTATATTGCGTAGTTGTGGTCCCATTATTTATTCATCGCAAAATACATTCCATTTTATACGCACTTTCATACGTTCTTCGAAACCAAGGCAAAAAATCGAACCCATAATTGTGAATTCACGTCAGTTATTCCGTCCGTCCATATGTTGTATCTTTCACACCATACACTTCAACCGCTTTCGATAAACCTTGATACTGGAGGTCCATATCAGTGGCTGTAAGGCGAACTTAGTTGCGGTTCACATCGGTCCAAAGGGCCTCACAGCAGTGCCGGCGAGGGCACAAGCGTTCGGCGGTGTTACAGCCAGTCCGTGTCCGATCTGGCCAGTTACGAAGGAATGACAATCCTCCAGATCCTCGGGAATTATTTACTGTTCGACGAGACGTAATACGGCAGATCTGATTTTTCAAGAATACACGGCATTACACCTAAAGACCTGAATCTTATGTTTTAATGCTTAACCAACGAAAACAACTTTCAGTCGTATCTCTCTCAAACAACGGAATCAATCATCATGTATTCTACGCGTTCTGACGCTAGGATACAGGAATTTCTATCCTGCCACCTAAATCCATCCATTCTCAGTTGGTATAAAGCAGTCCCGTTACTGGTCTGGAGTGGCTCAGAGGGTTCCAGGAAGTTAAGGTTCCCAGATTACATGACAACGGCACCGGATGGTGGTAAGGTTGCCAGCCTTACGCACCGGCCGCCTTTACCCCCAGGAAATACTCCTGGTACTCATTTCTGTTAAGAGGCTGAGTCGACTCCAGGGCTATAGTGCGATCGGAAGGATTATGTCAATGAAAAATTCCAATGACACCATCTGGAATCGAACCAGCGACCTTCTGATTTGTAGCAGAGCACCTTAACCACTGTGCCACCGCAGTCCCCCCTCAGTTGGTATGCCTTCAGCGTTATCACCATGTGACAAGAATTCATTTAGATTCCATATGTCACTTTGTCCAGTCGTGATACTTTCAAATTGCGGCTTGCTGTTGTTACCGAACCAGAAAATTAAGCATGTAGCCAGGCGTGCATATGGTGTTCCGGTTAGACTGTAAATAAGGCACAAAGCGCACAAGATTAAGCGCAAAGCCGACAACTTCCGCCATACATACGCCTATTCCACATCCGTCTCAACATTACTGTCTGCGTTGCATTTGTTCACTCATCTGAGTGTCTTAAATTTACAGTTTGGAGGACAGTATTAAAATAATTTTATAGAGATAATACATTAAAAACGAAGCCAATATCCTCATAACATTCAAAGAAATACTTTCAAGATATGACAAAAAATTGTCCCTGTTACTAATAAATTACTAAGCAACTGATGAGTAAGGAAAGTGGAGGTTGTGCTCCACGTATGCTGGACGTCTTCCAGATAGAGGAAATTGGCCAGCTTAGGTCCCCATCGCTTTTTCCCAGGGGAATGTGTGCCACTTTATCCGTTGAGTAGGAGCAGACTGATTTGGCCCAGAATAGCTTTGGACACTGTAAAAATAGAAAATTCTGATTCTGCGAGGAATCGCGCAACAAACCATAAATGGTCAATTTACAGTTACTTAAACAGACTTCCTTAATAAGAGGGTTCGAATGTGTGTCGTTAGGGTAACAATCGTACTAATTAAAAAGCATTTTTTTTACGTTTTGTTGACCGTGCACCCTAATATAATGATAATCTTTTTTTTACCAACTTGATGCACAAATTCTTTATTTTGATACATTTATTACATTCCTCTACATGTTTCGAGCACTATTGTGCTCATCTTCAGGAGGACAATTGTATTAACACAGCATCTGGTATCGTCACCCTCTTCAGGTGACTGTTCAGTACACAGGTTACAAGAGGACTCGTGTAACCTGTGGTCTGAACAGTCACCTGAATGTTGAGTGACGATACCAGATGCTGTGTTAACACAATCGTCCTCCTGAAGTTGAGCACATTAGTGCTCGAAATATGTAGAGGAATTTTGACGTTTTGCTGACCGTGCATCTCAGTATATTTATCTCAGTAATTAACCAACATGATGCACAAAATATTTGTTTTACAATAAGTTTATTTCATGCCTCTACATGTTTCGACCACATTGACCTTCTAATGATAAGCACATGTACTCGAAATATGTAGAGGCATGAAATAAACTTATTGTAAAACAAACTATTTTGTGCATCAAGTTGGTTTAATTACTGAGATAAAAAATGTATAGGAATGTAATAAATGTATTAAAATAAAGAATTTGGGCAACAAGTTGGTAAAAAAAACTATCACTGAAAACCACTTAGTTTAACAGCTTTCACAGCTGGCAGTGCCCTCACTTCACAAACGCAACAGATACGAAATGAACGCACTGCAGATGAAAAGCGCCACTGTACGTTGTATCTCTTACGTATCATAAAATGAAAATATATTCTAAAAACTCCCGTGTCCATACATGAAAATTGAAATTCTCAAAAACTGTTCACATGCATAATACACATCGTTGGATAATCATGGCTTTGTAAATTGCAATCATCATTTACCCACAATGAAATGAAAATCATAAAATGTTAATTGGTATGTGTCACTTCATATCAATCACTGATTACATAAAATGACACATGAGATATGAAATGTCATGAAATCCAGAACAAACTAGAATACTGTGTGTACATTCATAGTCAAATCGAAAATCATAACGTATTAAAAATGTTCATACGCCAGCAGTGGTCGTATTCTGCAATCAGACGTTACAGGCACAAGCTGTGATGCACGGTTTCTTTTACATGTTATGCGTTACAAAGGGGCAGTAATAACTGCAAATTAATTCCGAATTATAAAATCAATGCGCCATTTACATCTATTATTTCTAGTAACAAGGTCGCAGCTACCTTAAATTTAACCTACATAGTTTCACAAATGTGGACTCTCACTGCATTTTGTAATAACTTTCCAGATAAATCATAACAAAATTTTCACAACAAATTTCTAGGTATGTTTATCATCTACTTTTCACAAAATTGCACAGACTAATGTCTAGCTCCTATAACCTCATCACCTGTCACCATGACACCGGAAGTTAAACACATAGATTTCGTGAGGCCACCATATTTTCCTCCAATAACTTAAAAAAGAAAGTATATTTATGCAAGACGAGAGCTTTAAACGACGACAATCCTCGGAATCTTATAAGGCTGCTGTGCTAGGGTCCACAACCCATAAGTACGCTATCGATACTCATTTCGGCATTTTACTGTGGTGAACTGAAAATTACATTAGTTGAGGAATGTCTAACAATGACGTTGTTCGGAGTTGCATAGATTTGCTGACAGAATGAACCGAAGGCGTTATGCTATAATATGTGTACAGATAACACATTGGGAAATGCGATAATCTAGCTGGCTTTCTTTACTTTGAGGATAAGAGACGCAGACTAAAAGACTTATAACAACACATTTTCGAATGAGGCATTTATGCAAGTTTCCCCAGAGTTCGTAATTTCCAGACTTTACGTCCCATTGAAGTGTGAGGTTGTAACAACTCGTCTGCAGTGCGCCCTTATGTTCAACGGAACATCAGTTAGAAAGGCGGAACACTGGTACTGCAAAACAGATGGAAATCACAACTGCCGGGTTTATTCGTATAAGGATTAAGAACTTTTTAGGCTATAGTTTTGCAGTGGCAAAAGCCAATAATTCAACTTCCAGACATATTAAAGGAAGTAGTTCTCATACGTAAACGTTCCTTTTCGCGACGGGCCTGGAAGGGGCCGACAACTGACCCAAATAAAATGCAAGAGTGTTAACCAATCGACCGTGATTCTCTCTTTTTATCCACGAAGATACAGGAGTGACTCTGAGACCCTTTACACCGGGGTCTTAAAGGACCAACGGTACCTGCTCCCGTAGGTAACGAGCAAGGCGACAAATGAGTACGGATCACTGGCTACGTAAATTGTATCAGTGTCAATGCCGTGGGAATGAACATGGTACTAATCCGGCAAGATGATGTAAAGCGAATTGAGAGGTTTATTCACGTCGCGGAAGCCACGTTTCGATTAACACCGATGTGAGTTGCTGCAGGCGTCTTGGTGTGGGACCTCACATCTTTTGCAGCATATCAGTCTCGGCGACGCTGAAGTTCCAGTTACAAGCATCAACGGAGGACTGACATATGTCTAAATTTTATAATAAAATTCAAGTCGCACCGCACAGAGAATGCAGCCATGCCTACTACAGAAACAAACTGGTAAGTATTGCTTAAGAATATTACGGTTGTTTGCTCAATAGATCATAAGCACTGCGCGGGGAAATACAGAGCTTCTTAAATTATACAACGGGTGGTAAATACAGCATTGGACTTCTGATGTTGTGCTGACCGTGCATCTCAGTATAATCTTAGTAATTAACCAACCTGATGCACAAAATCTTGTTTTATAATAAGTTTATTAAATGCCTCTACATGTTTCGAGCACTATGTGTTCATCATCAGGAGGTCAAAATTGTATTATACAGCATCTGGTATCATCATACCTGCAGGTAGCCGTACGGTGCACAGGTTGAGAGAAGTCTTCTCTACACCTACAGGTGTGATGATACCAGATGCTGTATAATACAACTGTGACCTCCTGATGATGAGCACAGAGTGCTCGAAACATGCAGAAGCATTTAATAAACTTAATATAAAACAAGATTTTGTGCATCAAATTGGTTAATTACTAAGATAACATTGGACTTTAACCTTTCAAAGCCTGGCGGTAACCTCACGTACCACCAGGTTTAAAATTCAGAAATTCTGCATGGTGCTTACATGGTATTTATGCGTTTGATATGGATCTCAAAACAACATTAACAGACTGATTTTTATGACAGAGGTAGCGAGGGTTTACTGCGCGATACGCACTGTGTCATCATATAAAACAGATACGTTTCGTCTTTAAAAGGTTAACAGGTGAGCTATTTATAAGAAAGTATTGGCTTCGGATAAGTTTATACCATATTACGCTTTCATCTGTTTTGTTTGTATATTTGTCCCACCGCAGTTCGTCTTTCTTACCTCACAATTAACAATATTTTTATATCCACTACTGCCATCAGACGGGCAACTTCCTGTACAGTGGCGTGCGCATAGGGGATCTTATCCCAAGTACAGCGGTCGAAGCCGGAAACACATCGCTCGTTTCCATACGAGGCTAGATTAATACCACGCCATGCTATACGTATATCTTAACCTCTCAAGCACGAATTGAGTTACGGTTCTTAATTAAGATAGGAAAACTGTACCTTTCCAGTTGTCACAAATAAAATAAAAATTTCGCATAAATTTCAATTACATAAAATAAACAAAGTGGACCGAAATAGCGCAGTTGGTATAGCGACTCGCTACGGGCTGGACGGTCCGGGGACCGAATCCCCGCGGGGGCGAAATTTTCCGCACCCGTCCAGACCGGTCCTGGGGCCCACCCAGCTTCCTATTCAATGGGTATCGGTCTTTCCCGGGGGTAAAGCGGCCGGGCCGCTGACCACCCACCCCCCACATAATGCCAAGGTTAAAGAAAGAGTAGAGTTATACCTCTACTCCATCTCTGAGCCTTCGTGGTCAGTTATAGGGTGAACTTTACTTTTACTCTTCCTCATAACAAACAAAACGCTGCTCGTGGTACAGCAACTTCAGTTTCATCTGCAATGCTATTTACATGACACACACCTACGACAAACGTGACATATGGGAAAATACGTTATAATTCTATGTACTCCGGTATGTCCAACACTGATTAATTTTATCGCACATACATGCATATATACACTGACATAATTCAGGAGGGAAGTGACATCATCTATAAGACAACTAAAATATCTGAGATTATATGGAAGGTTATGAGTACAAATTACGAAATAATATTCCGAGTATTTCTCCTTTCTTTCGTGTCTCCTTGATGAAAAAGTGGCACATTTTGGACAGTTTATTTAACTTCTTAATCAAAATGCACTGGTTCTTAACGTCAGCAGAGCAATTTCAGGCACGCACAAAACACTCTACACCAAAATCATATTTACGTCTGACATTCCACGCCTAGAATGACAGCACCGTACAGCCTTACATAAAGCACTGATTCAGTAATTTTGACCACATATTATAATTATCATTAGGAAGAGCCTAACTTTTTTTTTTGCTTCGTAAACCTTTTTTATTTCAAAATGTTCCCATTTATGTATTTTTGAACCCAAAATACATTTTAGCCCATTAAAAGTTTGCAAGATTCTACAACAAATTCGTAAATATTTTACAAAAACTCTTAAAATATGAAAATAAATTTGCTGGTAGAAGTAAGAGGTCTGGAAATTCTTCTTCTTCTTCCGGCGCGACAGTCCCCTGTGGCCATGGCCTCCTCATTCACTAGGTTTCTAGATCACACACAACAACGCAGTAGGACTTCTCTGGACGGGTGATCAGCTCGTCGCAGAGACCTCTACCTGACAACACACAACAGTCACAACAGGAAAGCATCCATGCCCACGGTGGGATTCGAACCCACAATCACGGCAGGCCAGCGACCGCAGACCAAAGCCTTAGACCGAGCGGCCACTGGGAGCGGCTCTGGAAATTCTACAGACAAGAAATCATGTTAAGCACCACTGTTGCAAAGAGCAGTACGAAGAAATGAGCGGAAAGCAGGTGGATTTATATTCAAAACTGTATAAGAATATAGCAAAGTGTAGGTGTAATGACATTTGTATTAACGGCCATATAAGGTTTAAACATTACATTTAACACTGAACTAATAACAGACACTTGTATAGGAACGATATGTAGAGCATTTAAATCGAAAGTTACAACCGGGAAGCACGACAGGACAATGGTAGAAAATTTGTGGCAAACGTGTACAAGAATTCGGTTTTGATTTTGAAGTATAAAAAACTGAAATGCTTTTGGGAAGGGTTTTTTTACATGACGAGAACAAACACAAAGGTCCAGAATGAATTCACCATAACATACATTGAGAATCGAGGGTTGTTTGACCGTGCATCTTCCTCATGAAATAATGTGAAATTCCAACTTGATGCAACTAGGTAATTTTATTGACGTATTCTTAGCTCGACATGTTTCAGGTACATACGCCCATGCGGATGGTGCCGTGCACGGCACCATCCGCACCGCACACACGAGTTACGCAGCGGCTCTCAAGACCAACACCCATCCGCAAACTCGGTGCTGCAACCCAACGTCCAGTGCTCCTGATGATGGGCGTATGTAGAGCTAAGAATACACCAACAAAATTACATTGTTGCATCAAGTTGGCAACTCACATTAATTCATATTGAGATTTGCTTTCAGAAATCAGAATGTTAAAGGCTGTTGTTGCCATTATTCTGCGCTACGTCAGAGCAAAGTTACTATGAAAAACGGAGATCAAGTAGACTCCAGTTGGAATGTGATGGCACACGGTGACGTACGGGAGGGGAAGTGAAGGGGAAACTGGCGAATGGAGTGGGTAGCCAGTACCCGTCACACTACCTCGAAACATGATGTATTCAGCATTACTACCGCTGAAGCGCACACCTCGGCTGCCAGTAGTCGACTGAACTGACGCCCCCGCCAATTTAAATGTACTCATCCGTTTCGCCGAAGGAGGAATTCTGGTTTCTGCGCGTGTGCCACCACATTTCAACTGGCCTCTACCTTCCACAGCATCGAGGGATCACTTCTCTGATACTGCTACCAAGACTGACAACTATCTCTGCGATTCAAGACCTTTAATGTACGTTCGTAATTTCATAAAATCAGTAAAGTAACTCTCTAGTTTTGAGGAACCAGGAGTTTCATTGCGACATGAAACTAACCCACAGTTAGATCCAATTCTGAGCCAAGTACACACACAGTCAGAACCCTCAACACAAACTCCTTCACAATTCATTTTAAAAACACTTTCCCCCATACTCTTTCATCTCTCTCAAGGTGTTCCATTAATGCTGATAAAAAATATCTGTACTTATCAAAGCTTACTACGTCAGGATTCAGTTTTATCAAGACGATACAACTTATAACCTCATAATAAGTGGCTGCTTGCTATCTGTAAAATTAAAAAATGTCCCACTACCCATGACAAAAGAATTCTATCGGATGACGAAACTACAAAGAGGGCGTTTAGAGCGAGACGATATTCCATTGATTATCAGCAAGTCTGTCTGACGTCCAAAAAACTGTAAACTACCATGTTTCTATCTGTTACTCTGTCTTAATTTCTTCATTCCAAGGCTTCGAGTTCCTTGGTCTCTTGTTGCAGGGAAGCGAACCGCGGCCCGCAAGCCATGAGTGTAACACATTATTCCATCACAGCTTAACAACCGCCTTTAAAACACAGCAGTAGAATCTGCACTGCGCTCTGTAACTCACACCCTTTTTGAACTTGGTTCCGTTAGGCAAGCTGTCAAAATCAGACAGCAAGAGAGCACGGCCTACAGCAGTGTAGTTCTGATGCTAATGATAATGATGATAATGAACTGGTAAATACACAAGCAGCAAGAATGGAAATTAACCCACAAGGCAACAAACCTCACACACTGCCAACACATCAAACGAAATTATTATGTCCTTTTTTTTTGGTATTCAGTCACATTGATATAACATTTGTCCTGTTGTTATAATCATACCAAGTCCATCAGGATAATGGACCACATGGTTCTGTAATTACTATTCATACCAAGCCATTTTAATTAAAATTCCAGTGTAAAATTGTGAACTGATATACTGTATATTTTATATACCACTTTTAATACAGAAGTTATTAAAATTAATTTAATTACTGAAGGATTGCATCTGCATCCATTTAATTTCGAAATGTAGACCAACGTATGGGTTAAAAAATGAAAACGTACGTATCTGAGTACCAATAAACACTAACAAATGTGAAACCGTTTAAGTGAATTTTCTCAAACGCCTGCCGGAAACTTAGTCATGAAAATTGGTAATGGACCTAAAGGCCTTATTTATAAAGTCTGCAGTATTTTCTCAGAGTACAACCAACAAGATGCGATGTTTCTCAATTTGTTTATTTCTGTAAGACTCTCTACATGTTTCAGATGGTTTCTCCGTCCATCATCAGGAGCTCAAAACTGCACATACAGCGTTACTGCTACCTGCTGCTAGCAGCAGGTAGCAGTAACGCTGTATGTGCAGTTTTGAGCTCCTGATGATGGACGGAAAACCCGTCTGAAAAATCTACAGCGTCTTATAGAAACGTCGCATCTTGTTGGTTTTATTCTGAGAATATATTAGCTATGCACGGACCTATGAATGTTAAAAAATCTGCAGTATTCTGCTAGCAGCAGGTAGCAGTAACGGTCTTACAAATGCCTGACGCTGTATGTGCAGTTTTGAGCTCCTGATGATGGACGGAGAAACCGTCTGAAACATGTAGAGAGTCTTACAGAAATAAATAGATTGAGAAACGTCGCATCTTGTTCGTTGTATTCTGAGAAAATATTAGCGATGGACGGGCTTATATATGTTAAAATAGTCTGCAGTATTCTCGATGTGACATACAGGTCTACGAACCCAGACCGGCTGAGGCCCATTCAGTCTTTACAAAAAACAATACCGGCCCGTAAAGTGGTCGGAGCTTGAAACTAGAAACTTAACTAATGCCATGGCATAGAATGAGTACTTTACATTTACGTTATTTACACATGCGTGGTGGTTGGTAATTTAACATTTGTTATAGAACATCAGCGATGTGGGAGGCGCAGACATCTGTAGTGTTCAGCACGTAACACACAGAACGTGCAGTTATATATTACAATGTATCTATATATGTGTTTCACCAAGCCTGAGGATGGGATCGAAAAGATATTCCAAAACTGTTTGAAATTCTGAGGACCGAACATCGTGATATGTTCGTGTAATAGAAGCCAACAAGATGCACTATTTCTCAACTTTATTTTGGTCGGTTCGGGACCTCGCTAGCAGACAGTCAACATAACTAGCATGACAAATACCAGTCGCTGTGAATACAGTATCAAGACTCCTGATGATGGACAGTAAGTCTGTCCGAAATATATAGAGTTCTTTATCAAAATAAAGTTGAGAAATACTGCATATTGTATTATACGAATATATCCCGAAACGTCGTGTCATTCCTACAATATTACGCCGCGCCATAAATAAATAAGCAACAACGTGAATTTCTTCGTAGCGAAAGCCTTAGATCACTTATCTATCACTTTTTCGAAAGGCTGAGAAAAGCCAAAACCACATCACAAATTCTCAGTTCCAACGACGTCAGAAATAACATCATTTCCTTACCAAAAAAAACACTAAATGTGTTTAATTCCTGGCTAAACGTTTTGCAAGAAACATTTCTTAATTGTAACTACTATCAAGTTACATACAAGAAGAGTAACTTACAGGTCTTCATGTAAAAATTTCGTTTTTTTTTTTTTAATAAATTTTAACCGAAGAGAGAGAACCGAACAATTTCTCTTCATATTCCCCAACAGTTCAGTTCACAGAATTAAGTCCAGCGGTCCTCGAGTTGCTGGTTGCGTACAGACAGACGAAAAGTGCAGTTTCAACAGCCCGTCCTCAGGGATAAGAAAATACTTAAAAAACGATACCAACACAAAACACAGCGATCTACAAAAATCCGCTCAGAGTATAAAGACTCCGTATTACGCGAGGCATGCAATAAGACGGTCTTCCATTTACGCTTCTCCGGGCTGGAAAACATTTTACTGCAACCTGACTGCAGCCCCGCGTATCAAAGTACACGTGCACCAGACGCGGGTGGGAGGGCATATTACAGAATGAGACAAACGTCACTATATATACCAACGTCCATCAGGAAAAGGCCCTGCGACTGAACTGTCGCGCGTCTTTACAAACACGTCGTCCAATCCATATCCAAAAGTAGGTGGAGGGCCGTTTCCAAAATTTTTATTCATATACAGGACTCTATGAAAATTCGTTAGGTGCACAGCTCGTTCTGAACAGTTCGGACACTTGAACACGTATGAAACTGTTCGTCAGGTCCTTGCCTTATCATAAGACTAGGAATGTTGTCCCTTGTGCCAGTACACGGTAATTGGCTTGCCATACCATAAAAGCAATATCAGAGTATAGATACAGCTGCCAAGTATATTGAATTAATTAGGAGAGCACAGTGCGTCTCATGGTATGACAACTGAGACCCGAAGTAGCTCAACGCAGCGAAAACTCGTCCTTTCCAAGTGAACTCTTTTATTCACAAGACAGTCAGTTTAAAATAATTTATGGTTCAGTAACATAGCCAACAAGATGCAACAATAATAATTTTATTAATAATTTCAATCATCTCAACATGTTTCGGCCGATAATTTCGCCAATCCTCAGGAGCACTAGACTGTGTTTACAGCGTGTGGTATATTGAACCGGCGATGCTGTCTGCTGGTCACCAGCAGGCAGCATCGTCGATGCATTATACCACAAGCTGTAAACACAGTTTAGTGCTCCTGAGGATGGGCGAAATTATCGCCCGAAACATGTTGAACTGATTTAAATTATTAATAAAATTATTATTGTTGCGTCTAGTTTGCTGTTTATATTATTGTATCAACGATGCACGGTCACACAAACATCAACTTTAGGGCTACCTCTCTGTGCCGTATATTTTACGTCTGTATTCTTACATCCATGTAAACCCAAAAAATTACGTTCGGGTAAGGTTAAATGACATCTGCCTAATGACATCTGCCTATGTGTCAACACAGCACGGGTTGACTAACATGTTTGTGTTCACACGTCACACAGGGTAGCATTCACAGCGGATTCGCACTGAGAGCAAGACAGTAAAGTACAGCATCTTCTTAGACCTTAGTAGCGTGGTGTCACATCCAAGAAGAACAGACGTCAAATCTCTAGAGTTTGACAGGATTGTGAAGACGGAATATCACATGGGGAATCATTTCTGTTTGGACACCTCCATCGTCCGCGGTCAAAACAGGATTAATAATTAAAGGCACCTCGTTTCAAGGGGCCTATGCCACCTGCCCCCCCCCCCCCCCCCCCCCCCCCCCCTCTCTTTCTCTTTTTTTTTTTTTTTTTATCTAATGATTGATCGGAAAACAAAAAAAGAAGAGAAAA
>Ga0131853_10005281_pt1 | contig 23284 bp, 18 predicted proteins | sample TergutLab28metaG_FD_92764 | JGI IMG/M metagenome (GOLD analysis project Ga0131853, IMG submission 92764) | Labiotermes labralis P1 segment gut microbial communities from Petit-Saut dam, French Guiana - Lab288 P1 (version 2) (version 2) | ecosystem: Host-associated > Arthropoda: Insects >...
ATACACAATGTTCTTAATGTACCCCCACAGGAAAAAATCAAGTGGAGAGAGATCTGGGCTTCGAGGTGACCAGGGTATTGGTCCACCCCTTCCAATCCAGGCATCAGGGAATCTCTCATTTAAAACGTCGGTCACAAAGCAACTGAAATGCGGAGGAGCTCCGACTTGCATAAAAGTAACCCTACATACAACTTCTTTTTCGAAGGTTTAACATGTAAATCCGTCTAGTACTTTTTAAGTTATAGCGGTTTCAAAACCCGTCCATCTTTTTCGATGGCCCTGTATTAAATGTACATTTGTTGGTTATAATAAAAAATTAAAAAGAGCACCCTGTATATCCACGCATACATAACCTCGGCACCGGATGTTGGCCAGTGGTCAATATCGCATTCCGACCACTTTATCCTTACGGGAGCAGCCCCCCAGTATCATCCATTCAGTGTGTCCCAGAGCCGGACTGCACGAAACGGAGGGCAAAAAAAATCTTGCCCCCCACTGGGAGTAGACCTCCGGTCGTCAACCCCGCACGTTCGTTACCAAAAACTGTCCTGACTACTGAAATTATTCGAGAATAACTCACTGGCGGGACAGTTAAGTCTTTGTCGCCCGTACCTGAAGACGTTCCTATAAACTTCGAATAAAGCTTGGCATACAGTAAGTCGCTCTGAACGTGTACGTAAATGGTACCGTCTGCTGGACGAATATCTACTCTCACCATCCCCAATCTCAAGCCTACAGCGGAACTTCCACCCACAGCTGTTTGCGCTTCTAACCCCAGTATGCATTCCAACTCACCGGTCGGCTATGCTCTCAGCAATCCACATTCGCGAAGATCGACAACTAAGCCAACACCACGAAGCATGGCACCTTTTTTAGACGCCAATACTCGCAAAACTAGGCAAGAAATGCTTCTAGTTACTACAACATAACACTCTAAAAACGAACTTGTGTGTTCTGTTGATATTAATAGACAATAAATAAAAAAATATTCGCAGGCCACACTTTTTAGCATTTCGGCATCTGTACTGTTCTTTATAAAGAACATTCGCTGCAGGCTCAAACGTTTCACTATAAAAGTTATCGGATAAGTACTTGTATTAATGTCTCGTGAATCTGAAACGAGTGAAAAACGTAAGTTATTACATAAAAGGTAAGGGTAAAGCAATCCATTACAGGCATGGACAGGCCCTGAGGGTTCCAGAAGGCTGAGGATCCCAGATTTCAAGACAATCGACACATGAAGGCTGTAAGGTTGTCAGCCCTACGCACCGGCCACCTTTACCCCCCAGGAAATATTCCTGGTACTCATTTCTGTTAGAGGCTGAGTCAACCCCAAGGCCATAGTGGGGCCGGCAGGATTATGTCAATGAAAAATTTCAATGACACCATCGGGAATCGAACCCGCGACCTTCCGGTTTGTAGCGCAGTGCCTTAACCAACTGCGCCATCGCGTACCCCCTAATTATCACATATTCAGAAATAAATATTAATGCAGAAATGCACACCAAAATTACAAACAAAAAAAGTATCTTAAAGACCAAGCAAGTTGGTGAAAACACTGGGCTAGATCTCAAGAAAACATGCTGCGATGGTTAGAAATTGGAAGGAACTGGCTCAGGATCGTGTCCTCCTTCTGAGAGACGATGAATACTTCGGTTTGTGTCACAGCAGCCAAACGTTAAAATCAGGAGTCGATATTCACGGTTAAACAATATAACCTTTACACACATACAAGGACGTGACCTTTTGCTACACACCTTTCGACTTGTCTGCCTTGTCTTCGCTCTGCACAAACCTGTGACACCTGTCTATAAATTTGGACAAAACGAAAACCAGTTATCATTGGTGGCACGTTTGTTTTCCCGCTGGAAACCTGCCGTCTTCATTGCAGTTCTTGTACACGTGACATCGAACACCTACAAATAAATTTTTCACCTTTGATAACATCCAGATGTCAGAGGCGACATATCAGGCCAGCGTGCAAGCACAGTGGCTTCCTCTCAGAACAGAAATAATGTTCAAAACACAAGACTGTGTCAATTCAATAATCCGTGGCGCAGTGCCGAGAGTTAACCGCGCCCTTCTTCACTGTTGTTTTGTCACATGGTTTCATGGTACGCACGTCATTGTACTTTTATTTACGCGCAGCTTTCCGTTCGCCGATTTTACGAAAAGCACACTCGATAACATTACGTGCGGATCGCTTGCATAGAATTTCACTCAAATCGGACAATAAATGTTGCAAGTCGGCCTACGCACAGGACTTCATTTACGTCCCTAACTACACTACGGCACTATACGCCGCTTTTGACGAACTCACGATCACTTGAAATTTTCGTTCGCATATCCCTTACCGAACTTTATCGTAAGTGGAAGAAGATTGTGGAAAATTTTCGTTTGCAGCCGAAATTTTAAACATCGCTTTCACTTCTCTATTGTGACAAAACTCACAAATGCTCACTGGCATTATATGGCGATGGCCTGTACCGAATTTAATAGGAATCGGTCAAGAGCAATGGACGGCACAGGCAGTAAGTCACGTACGTGCCCACGTGACTCGCTATTTCTCTACTATTTATTGTACTTACATAATTATTTACTCCATGGAGCAGAGTCCTCCTTGAGAAGCTAACAGGTATTCAGTTAGTCAAGAAATTCGGTTCATTACTGCATTCACAAGTGCCCGCCACCTTCCCTATCCTGAGCCACTTCGATCCAGTCCATACTCCCACATCCCACTTCAAGATCCATCTTAATATTACCCTCCCAACTATGCCTGGGTCTCCAAAGTGGTCTCTTTCACTCAGTTTTCGTCACCAAAATCATGTACACGCCTCTCCTCTCCTCTCCTCCATAAGCGCTACACGCCCCGCTCGTCTCATTCTTCTCGGATTTTATCACCCGAACAATAATGGGTGATGAGTAGAGAACAATTTCTTGTACAGAACTCGTAAACCAAAATTCATGAAATCCGGCAAGCGTGCTGTCCACCAGAGGCGTTCCTTGTCACATCGCAAAACAGCGCCAAAAATGGCATCTCAAAAAGCAACCGTTTCGACATCTACTGGTGACAGGAATTCCGGCTAGTAGGAACGAGCCAGTGGCTGCCAGTTGTCTGCGAAGCTCTGGCAACCGAACGAAGAAATTTCGCACAACACTTCCAGCACAATGTCAAGTGAAGCCTATAGAGCAAACCAGCCCACTGAACTTCCAGAACACAAGTGACGCTGATTTTACAGAACCAACATTCTATGTTCAGTACATAACGCGCCATTTCCTGTGTCAGTACAAACGTAATATTCAAGACCTCGACCTACGTATTAGATGTATTAAAACCAAAAGCGATGGCCAACAAGCAAGTGAACGTCCAAATTTAAAAAGGCGCAGGCACGCACTCAGCGCGAGGTACATCTGGTATAGCCGTCAGTGTCGCCACGCACTGACGGCTATGTCATTCTACCGCCTGCTTGAAATACTTCCTAAAAATATTCATTTTAATCCCACGCAACGACATAAATGTGCTGTATCAAGTGCCTTATAACGGACCGACATATCTATTTATAGAGGGCGTTCTCACGATTTGAATTACTCGGCAAATATGACATAGCGTAGCCGGAGTTAATGAAGCTTTTGTTTAGCTTCCGCTGGGGGGGTTTTTTTTTTGTTTTAGTATTCACGTTATCATATCATCCACTCTGTTTACAAATATACAGATGATCTGTACGCTGCATCAACCAAACGCACAAACATGACACTAATATTCATACACACCGTTCCCGGTGGCCGAGCGGTCAAAGGCGTAGGTCCGCGGCCGCTCCATTGCTGAGAATGCGGGTTCGGATCCCTCTGATGGCGTGGATGTTCGTCTCTTGTGTTTGTTGTGTGGGTAGCGGCCTCTGCGACGGGCTGATCACTCGCTCAGAGGAGTCCTACCGTGTGTGTGTCTAATTGTGCGTGATAAAGAGACCTGAACAATGTGGTGGCCTAAGGGCCGAGTTCGGCTGTTGCGCCACAGAAAAAAAAATATACACAACACTATCAATAACACAGCATATTTCATAATACAGGGTGAGTCTCTCGCTAGAGGCCCCAAACTATTGTCTATAAAAAAATTATGTTATTAAGATAATGCCTTGAAAATTTATGTACACATACCGGGAACGATGCAAAACAGGACCTGCTCATAATCGATGCTGAAACTGGTCTCCTTTCACATCCAAGCACACTTGAATGCGTTTCTCCAAATTCCGGAATACTTTTCCCAAAGTGTCGACATTGACGGCTTTAATCTCTTGACGTATTGCGTCTTTGAGTTGTTCGATTGTGCGGGGTGTATTTTTGTACACTTTGCCCTTCAATAGGCCCCAAAAAAAGAAGTCGGCAGGCGTTAGATCCGCTTTCCCTTGTCTCTAACTTTTTAACCAATTTCTGGATGGAACACTTCGATGGTGCATGTCTTCCACGAAATTCCGTCCGAAATGCCGTCTGGCATGCTTTAAATTAACCTGTTTGCCAGAATTTACGAACGAGAAACCCGCGCTGTTCAACCGTATACACAGACAATAGTTTGGGGCCTCTAGCGAGAGACTCACCCTGTACAATCAAACGTCATTGCAAAAAAACTGCAAGATCTTGTCAAAATTAACAAGTAATGCCACTTTGAGAACCTAACTGCAATACCTGACTGAAAAGTGAAAACTGTAACATCTTTGTCGTTGTCACTTGACTCAGTTCGTCGAACTAAGCCCCGGATACACTGCCACATTCTACCGGCCGTGCTGTCTCTACTCCATAAATTCGATAACTGTGGGACGCGTTCCCCGTGCTCTTCACACACATCATCCACATTCTGCACTGCCACAGCAGCTCTACAACCCAGTACGCGACACTGATCAGATATCTCAGTTCTCTGCATGGCCCACTCCATTACCAAGAAGCCATGCACTGCCGACTGAAGAGCATGCCCAACATTCCTTTGTCTTCCACTTCTTTAAACTGTAGGATCCGTCACGTGTGGTCCAGGAAACACACCAGTTGTCGGAGAGAACATGGAACGTGCCTACATTGCAGTGCATCTGTTGTGCGGTCCAGAGCTTCACAAACTGCCCACAGACCTCAACGTAACGTAGAGTGGCGGCACCCAGTTCTTGCCATTTGAAACAAGAGCTTCTTGAATTACGCTGTGTGCGCTCCGAGTACACTGCATTCTGGCTGGCAGCTCTCTTTTGACGTAACGCTGGTCAGATGCTCTTCTGTACCAGAGACAGCGGTAATCAGAATACTTCGTGCAGACGCAGCCATCACAGCATCTTGCAGTCCCCACCAAAACTCAACTGCAACATTCATGGCGGAACACATATACACATACCCAGTTCTGGCAAGGAAAGAGAACACTGGCAGCACCTATAAATGTCACCCCATGACGCCTATGCAGGCACAGCGGGGAGGCGGACGATCGTCTCCAACCCATTCACAATCTCGACTCTAGAAGCGGTGGGTGGTATGCACCAGGCTCCGGCCACCTTACCCCATGAAAGATCCGATGCCCAATGTACAGAAGTTTGTGTGGGAGGCCCATAAACATAATATTAAAATGGATCTTGAGCGGATCAGTGGTTAAGGGGTGAATTAGCGACGGTCTGGTCAGGACCAACAGATGGTTCTGGTGAACACTAAGAGGTGCTTGTGAGTTCCACGGTATGTGAGCGAAGTGCTGACTAGCAAAGCAACTAATAGCTGTTCATGAAGCACTGGGCTCAGTAAAGTTGGATACGTCTACATAAATACAGCAGAAATGAAAATGGTGTACTCTGTAACGTAGCACAGACTTCACGAAGGCGTTTTTAACGTTCAAAGTCACAAGGGTTTAAGATGCACGCGATAATGTACCTTCAATGACGCCCATAAGAGAAGTAAGGTCCAAGCAGTGCCATTTCCTCCACATTCACACATGCTCAACACTACTGTATTTAAATCTCACACATCGAAGTTCATTTATGTCCCACATTAAATAGCTGTTCTTGTTCCATTTTCAGGAAATTTACGGGTACAATGATGCATCAAATTGCTGGGAATATCTCCTTACCAAATTTTATCCAAACAATAAGACAAATGCATAAAACACGGCGAAATTGCATTTACGAACTAACATAAAGTGTGGCTTTCTCTTCTTCCACTCTTTCACGAATCTCGCATTTTAGTAAAATGCGCTAAACCTATGTGGATATCTTGGACCTCAAGTTCATTAACGCCCTTCAGGGAAGTATAACTGTCACTCAGCCGATTTTTGGGATAAATGCGCTTGCTCGACAACTTATTTTAAATAACCCCTCATCGAGTTTTAAGGAAGGTGGACAAACGGTCACACAGAGGGGCAGACAGACGTGGTGTCCAAGTACGGCGTTCTTTTAGCAGTGGTGCTCAGCAGAATGTGCGCAGGCGCAATGAGCACAAGAGGACGGCAGTCAAAAAACGCACACCGGTGGCAAATTCATTAATTACTGGGACCTCTGCAAACCCGGCAGAGGCACCGGAGCAGCCTACTGCACAAGGCATTTTTACGGCCTGCGAAAGCCACATCCTGTCGCTAACAGCCAAATATGATAAAAAAGCTTCTTTCTTCGGAGAACAAGCAGCAATACTGCCACCAAAGAAAGTAGCGCCTATCATTTACTAGTGTGTTTCAGCGTACTTTGGCATTCCGTCCAGCGTCTCGGCGAGATGCCTGTTTCTTAGGGCCTGTAGGTCCCTCACTCAATCACAGGCGTCGGTACTACAACCCTGGCGTGAAGCCTGCGGCAGGCAATGTCACTGCGGACAGAGTTCTGCACATCAACCTACTGGGAAAGGCAATGCTTGCAGGTGAAGCATCTTGCATACAAAAACAGGGAGTCAAAACTACATATTGAATGAATGTCCAACAAGATGCGACTGTATTCAGTTTATTACATATCTGTAGATACAGTTGTACGAGGTCCTGATGATGGGCGTCAACACGCGAAACATGTAGAGCTATCTAGAGATATGTAATAAACTGAATACAGTCGCATCTTGTTGGACAATTACTCAATTTGATTCACGATGCACGGACCCATGAATATATATATATATATATATGAAGTCAAAACTACATAACGTCAAAAACCTGAAAACATGAGGAAGACAGGTGGGTATAAACTGAGATATTAAACGTGACATAGGAACTCAGATCGCTCAGTTGATACAGTGCCTGCCCTTACTGGCTCTGAAGCCCATCCAGTCTCCAATCCAATTGTTATCGGACTTTTTTTGCCCTCAAAGATATGGCAGTTTTGGAGTGTAGCTGATCCCCACTCCCAACACAGAGTGCCAACATTTAAAATGAAACTTCACTACCGTGCTGACCAGTGTCCACCCCGTCCTCATCTTGAACCAGATTAATGCAGTTTACGTCACCCCATCCTATTTCATCATGATCCATTTCATATTTATCCTCCCATCCACGCCTAAGTTATCCAAGTTGTCACTTTCATACATGTTCCCCACCAAAACTTTGTATGTATTCCTCTTCTCCTCCATGCGTGCCACACGCTCCGCCCACCTCAATCTCCTTGATTTGATGGTCAGAATAATCTTGTACCTCTGTATTTTAAACCAAGAGAGCAACAGCACGGGTATCATGCAGCCGGCTCGTCCTGGTTAAACCGAACAGGTCACTTAAATTTATGTCGCTAAATAAAGGCCTATAACTGATAGGCAATCTACTTCAAATAATGTAGTAAACAATTCATGCCACTTAATTGTGTGGCGAGCCGCTTCTGAGAAGAAGGCGCCAGTTTTATTTCAACTTGACATACAGTACGTGGCGAACGTTTAGTGCACTTCCGCGGACATAAATTAGGCCTAATTGCGCGTTACCTTGTATTATGTGGAAACCCCCGAAACAAAATTTCATCGAACTCCGTCTAGTCGTTTCACAGGTTAAATGCGCGCAGATGGCGAAAAACAGGCATGCCCAGAGGTCAACAAAATGCATAAGATGTGTTAACAAAAGCTACAGTCCTTGTGCAGTTCTTTTCTAACGGACAAAGCGACTCGGAGATAAAGTAAAGGCGATCGATCAGACGGCAACCGATGTCAGCCGCACGTAATGAGGTAAACTTCTTTGTAATTAAAGTCTATGAGCCTGTAACTCAATCTGCCTTCCCGGTAAATGATGCAGACACAGTGCTAATTACGTCTGCGTAGTTAATTAGATCCAGTATAATGATACTAATAGGTATAATTACTGCGTGCTGCTTCTACAGTTCGAGGGTTCCTGATACATTCAGTTCCCAACAGAATAATCCAGTAATTAACTATAATAATCATTATAATATTAAAGTGCATCTATAATCGTCTGGCCACCCTCCGGTTTAGTAGCTATTCGGTTTATACCAGTTAACATGAGGAAGCTCTAGTCTCAACAAATATCTGGGTGAGCTTGCGGTTGACAAGTTTATGTTCTGACGAAACACTGAAATGCTAGACAGTGTCTGACCACTTCGACAGGACTCGATCCGAGGGACAACTGATGCAATGACACGACACATGCATAAGCAACAGTTAAAATCATCCAGAATGGAACTGCGACCTACAATTGCACATTACTGCGCATACTTTGAATCGTCATTTAATTTAGCTGCTATAACTAGGTAACTGACACACAACAATTCGCCACTATTTACACAAGGTTTATCACTTTATATATTACATACACGTGTACACACTAGTTGTTGAAATTATCCCCAATGTCTATAGATTTTACCCTTTAGTTCATATTTCGTGGACGCTAAAGTATTTACACGATGAATTGATTTACGTTACCGCATATGACACACTGCACAAATCAATAGAATATATATATATATATATATATATATATATATATATAATTTTGCAGTCCAACACAACCTTTATCGTGTGAATACAGTTAAAAGATAATAAAAAAATCATAACAGCGACATGTTTCAGCTATTTTCGTAAAGCCGCAACATGTCGCTGTTATGACTGTTTAATTATCTTTTAACTGTATTCACATGATAAAGGTTGTGTTGCACTGTCAAATTATATATATTATATTGATTACTGAAAACACAACGGGGATGCCTCACCTGAAAATCACGGCATAAAAGTGAAATACACGGGAACATTACGAGATTCTCGCACTTTTGAATATCATGATAAAACAAGAAAGTTATTCACAAGTTCGCGTCGCAGCGCCATGGCACCGCGGCTCTGAAAATTTGCCAGATTCCCCTCACATCGTCACTGTTCTGTTCCTAACCCATACTTCTCTTTATGTTACTGGAATTACGTTCCGTAAAGTTTAAGGAACGCAGACCAGACGAGTCTGTTGTGTGAGGCTCGCACAACAGGTTCGGCCGATTTTATGTCCTACAGAACAATCATTGTGGGCCACGATAGCTCAGTCGGTATAGCGACTCGCTACGTGCTGGACGGTCCGGGTATCGAATCCCGATGGGGGTGAGATTTTCCGCACCCGTTCAGACCGGCCCTGGGGCCCAACCAGCCTCCTGTACAATCGGCACCGGGTCTTTCGCAGGAGTAAAGCGGCCGGGGCGTGGCGTTGACAACCCACCCACTCTAGCGCCAAGGTTAAAGAAAGGATAGAGCTATACCTCTGCTCCCCCTCTGGGCCTTCGTGGCCTGTTCTAGGGTGAACTTTAGCTTCACCTTTTACAGAACAGTCATTCTTTAATGCGCTGTCACCATTACGTGCCAGTCACACAACAGGACGGAAACAGCAAATGACATAATCATCATTTACAAACAAATTTAAGAAGGAATTTCCTACTTTAAATTACAATATTCAACTCAAATTAAAGTCAAAAGTGGACTGTTACAGGCCTACTTGTTCAGCACACGATGTGGTGCGGAGGACTGGCTGTTCAAGATCAGGAGAGCGGTCGGACAGCACCGGACCCAGTTCTACAGACACGCACATAACATACCTACATATAGTGGATGAAATGGGACGTAACGTTAACAGCCAGCCAGAAACGGTGTGGGAAAAATGAGGAAATCGAAAAACATCAGTATGATCAGGGAGGCTCCGCGCACAGTATCAGACTCGGAATGTGCTGAATTCGATGAGTGGCTAACCATCCAACACCGCAGTTACGTAACTGCAAAGCATGTGTAAATATTGTATGCATACGATCTGCGCTCTTCTGAAATAATACGCAGCGCAGAGTGGTAATTCCTCACCGACGCTTCGGGACAACCTATCGGTCCCATCCTCAAGGGGTCAAGAAATCCAAGATGGATTTCTTGACCCCTTGACGCCCTGTCTGCATTACAATTATTATGGCCTTCGGCTGCCAACAGTTATGAACCCCCTAAAACTGCATTACCTATATAGAGACCAATCGCACAAGAATAACCACTCCCCACCAAGAGATCAGATATTTAATTAACCTAACTAGCAGACACTTTAGAACCAATAATGGTATTAGCCGAACCGGACAACAAACAAACAAACCAGATTCAGCAGCGCAGACAAGCGGAAACCTAAATATTAACTGTTTTCGCTAATGAAACATTGCTGATCACATCACAACCTCTGCCTCTGGATTACAGTGTCACTGCTCGCCAACAAACATCGCTCCAACGGCACCCTTTGACATTAATATACAAATAGTCTTCATCTCGATTTACGGCAGTATGCTTACACCTGAATATTCACCGTGACAGCACAAAGCTCGAATACATACGAACCATCAATAAACCGGACACGGAAAATATCGCATTATTTACCTGAAGTGCACTTGAACGGTGTTTTCTGTTACAGGGAGATCCAACCCATAGGGGGGGGGGGAGGGAGGGGGCGTTGCATTCTACAGCAATTTCATCTGCATCTGACGAATGCGACTTTCAAACAACCCCCTCCAAAATATTCTTCAATCGACTGGGCCATGACAACGGGTCATTACCGGGTGAGCAGTAAGGCGGGGAGGTTTTCGGTAAAGCCATTTTTTCCCATTTTCTCTCTCATAAATCCTACAATTATTCAGTGAAAATTATCTTTTCAAACGAAGGTCTAAAGGTAAACAGGGCACCTGACACATTCACACAATAAGAAGTTTAATATGTACTAAAAATATTCCCGTACCAAAGAAACAGTTTCAGGGTACAGCTGTACGGTGATTTCTACAAATACCGGGCAACAACAACCGATAAAGGAGCATATAGCACACCGGGTGAAGCCATGCCACCCCACACCACATTAATCAAACTGAGTGTTTCTGCACCGTCCCCACCCACACACACACACACACACACACACACACACACACACACACACAAACACACAACCAATGCTGCACACGTCTTAAAAACAAACAGTACAACTGCATCTACAGTTAATGATTTATTATAAAAACAGAGCAGACAGGCACTACAATGGGAGCGAAAGCAGATGAAACTGAAAGCGGTAAACAAAGAGGCATTGTAGACATGCCATAAGGTAAGAAAACAGGTCAAAATACATGGCCTATACATACGGCGCAGTTCTTTAGCGTGCGTGTATTTAACATCTAAAAGTCAAGCGATGGTCAGAGACTGAGTCACCTCCGACAACTTTTAGGTCACTGAAGCGGTGACCACGATAGCACAACAGGCGTCAGAGGCTCCCACTAAAGTTTTCGTTCAAAAGAGACCCAGTTCTATCTCCAATAACAAAATTCGTTCAACAACCTCACCTTTCGATTCTTCTCTCTCTACCAGAAGCCCTTTCCGCAGAAGGTCTCGAACTACCGAAGATGCGTGTTTCTTCGTCCCAGTACCCGCGGATATAAAGCACAACGATCTCAATGACTGCTCCTCGCTGCCACAAACGAAGATGCCTTTTGTGAGCTCTGCAGCGATTCCGATACAGCACAAAAGAATTCCGAAAGCTGAATTCATCAGAAGCTCGAAAAGCGGGAAAACATGTGAATCTGAAAACTGACATTTTTACACTTGAAAACACAGTAGTTACTACAGTAGTACTGAGCTATCCCGGCTGCCGGTAAGGCAGCCGGGATAGCTCAGTCGATGTATCAACTCGCTACGGGCTTGATGGTCCGAGGATCGAATCCCTGGGGAACGAGATTGTCCGCACCCGTCCAGACCGACCCAGAGGCGCACCGAGCCTCCTATACAATATGTACCGCGGTTCTTTCCCGGGGGCATAGTGGCCGGGGCGTGGCGTTGACCACACACCTCGTATTAGCACCGAAACTGTAAATGGGTGCAGCTACACCTCTACTTTTCCTCCGTGTCAGCATTTGCACGAAACGGGGTGACCTTGACCTTTAGCATTACCTCTCCATTCAACCCACAGAGATATATCTGCCCTAATTTCGATATAATGATAAATGGCAATAACATCAGTGACACTGTACTGCGTGTCACAGGTATACAGTGACATTCGGCACGTCTACACGAACAACAAGAACATAAGGATGTTGCTGCAGTACAGAATTAACCACACATAAATACAACCATCGCGACTGTATTGTTTATTTTTGACACTAATGACAGGTGCGGTACGTCGCCGAAAGCGAATACATGCGGTAAACTGGGACAGGAAGCCGTTGTGCCTCATCGGAATGAACTGGTTGGAAATTGGCTATTGCGACTTCCTTGATTACTAAAGCTTCGACCTTGTAATTAATTCGCCATAAAGAGTAGACGAAAAATTAGGAGGTGTCGTGGGATTTACTTATTTGTCCACTTCAGATCCGACGAGGTAAGCCTGACAAATGAAAGATTTAAGCATCACCAGAAAACAAACCAGTTCGTTCCAGAAGATGACGTTTCATGAGCAGTATTTAAGCTTCAGACACATTCCGGCCGCAGTTCTGAAACGACACGCTAAATGCTTACATAATTTAATGCGTAGTTCTGTTGCACCGACAGCTTTGTGAATTTCAAATGCGTCAGAATCCTCTATAAGACGCCTTATATAACTGAACGAAAGACGGCCTGACGGATTAATCTAATTTTACCGCGTTACAGCGCCGATACAACAAAAGTCACAGCCCATTATCTCCACCAGAATGAAGTGACGTCACAACACAACTATAGAAACAGTCTACTTACACCATCAGTTGTCTCTCCCGAGCAACAAACGAGTCAACATAAAGACATCACTCACCTGAAAGAAAAAGACAAGGAAGGTAATTAATCGCACTAGAAAGCATACAACGACAAAGTAATCCTAAAGACAGGATACAGCAGGAGGCTGGAGAGAATTTCACAAATACAGGCTTCATACTTGGCACTTCTCGCTTCAGAATATCAGGACGACAATCAGGAACGGTCAGAAGGGAGAGATAAGGAAAAAATACAGCGTTACAGTCGGAAAATCTGAACGGGAAAGACCAATTCGACGTTAATAAAACAGGGTTCGAGAGACCGGCTCAGGTCTTGGGTTCCAGCGGCAAAAGATCATCCATCAGTTTTTGCGTTCATTTAAAGGTAGAAAACGCGTTGCATATCACCATCTCACTAAGGTTAGTATGTGCAGACGGATTGTGTCCTATGATGTTGTTAATTCTTGAGTTATTTAACGACACTGCTTCAACTTCCGACGTCACGTAGCGTCGAATGGCCTCAGAAGATACCATAACGTTGACCTCACCAGCAGACAGGGATTTCGAAGAAAATGGCTGTATGATTTGGAAACAATACACGAACACCGAGCACAGCCCAATACAGGTGTGCAGTGTTACACCGCCCTGTGTTTATTACGCTGCCGACACGTTAGACGTACCTACATCAAAGAAAACACAAAACAGTCAGGCAAGCCGAGAAATACAAGGCCTTCTTCGCTACTGCACATATTTATAATCCTACACACACACACACACACACACACACACACATATATATATATATATATTTATTTATTTATTTATTTATTTGCAGCCCCGTTGTTAGTGTTGCTTTATGTCGATGCTGCCTAAACCTGATTACTGAAGTACGGATTCTGCATACGGAAGAAGCTTTCGCATATAACCAAAACGCATCGTCGCCATGTTTACACCTCGTCACTTGTAAACCATGTTTCACACGCTGTGTTCCGGTGTAACTGGGGGTCTGCCTCTTTACCACATTTCACACGCCTAACTCCGGTGCTATCAAGGTGACAACTAAGTAACAGCTTCGCATGGCTGCCAATCTTGTTACTATCTTACTTAAAGCTGCCAGCTTTTCCAAGCTATATTACCACAAGCCACTCCAGAACCGCAAGCACGTGGTGCTAGTGAGGCTCCCACCTCTAAAGTTCGCATGCCCGCCACATTATCATTACTGATTCTATAAAAGTGAAAATTACGGATACACGCCAACGGCATAACTTTCCACAGATAATCCGCCATACGGTTGAAACACTAAGATGCGGGACGCGCGACACATTTGGTACAATGACGTGATAAGCCTGACAACAGACAAACGGCACGGCGATTTCGCAAGTTTACACTTTCAGTTTCAAGAAGAGAATTAACCTAAATACAAGATCGTTAACGGTGTGTAAGTAAATAGCTGTTAATTCTGCAAACCGATGTATTCTTTGGGCCAACAACATACACTGTGAATAGCCGAAACATTTATACATGTAAAAATATATCGCTGTGTTACACCTACCTAAAACTAACGGGTGCTTTGAAAAATTAAAAAAGCGAAATCGACACAGCCTGCCAATACAGAATTCTTACGTTTGCACATATTTTAAGCCTGCAAGATGCCTGACAAGTGTCTACACCTAGACTGTCAGTTTGTCAGCAGAACGACACACAACACGACACATGCCACATCGCTAACAAACCTGTCACTAGATTGTCAACCACAGACCCCCACACCTGAAGAAGGCAGTACAGCCAACTGCAATGCGATATGTCGTACAGCCTGCCAGATACTTGCCAAAGTTTCGCAGAAACCTGCTGTCGCCGTCTTCAGAGGAAGAGGCAAATTTCTGCATAGCGCACGGAACACATTCCATAAGACAGCAGTCGGCACAATGACAGCCGTCCAGGCCCGATACGCCAAAACTCCTGAAACGTCGGCTACATAAATATGCACCAAAGATAAGAAAGCACCCAACATGCTCTTCGCATCGCCGTACACAGCAACACATGTCACATTCAGGCCCACACAATCGATTACGATTAGATTTTACAAAGTGTCGTCACTATAAAGACAGACAATGGACGCAGCTGAACTGTGTCTGGTGGACTCGAGAAACTGAAAGAAGGATCAACGGACAGGGAACTTCTGATTTTTGATTCGCTAGCCAAATTACGCAGTCAGCGATTTAGAACAGGAAACGAAGTTTCATTACAATGCTAAGAGGGGAAAAGACTGATCTGTTGGTCTCAACCCCCCACCCCCACCCACACACACACACACACACACACACACACACACGTTGAAAATGTGTCACCACGTGCTTGGCCAGTTTACGGTATTTAGTTAATTCCATACGGCCTAAGGAAGAACCACAGAGCAACAACTTCACAAGCACCCATTCATAAATTAGCGAAAAGCCCGTTGAAATTCAAAAAGGGAAACTGTTGCTGTTACATGAAATTTGGAGCAGCATTAAATCTTTTAAGAGAAACGGCCGCTGTTGCTGTGTAACTTCAGTGTAAGTACAGTATCTTGTACATTCGCTAACGATACACGGCCGCAATAACAATGCAATGTACAACTGTTTACTGGCAACACGAAACATCCACAGTCCAGTGCCTCAGTACTTAGGATTTAAATACAACTCAGTTTCTCACATGACATTCCGAAAAATTAATTCGAAAGCGGCCGAGTAAAATGTTTAATCGACTGTACCAGTTCGAGTTAAGAGGATAAAGTACAGCTTACTAACTGGCTCACTCAACAAAACGTCAAGTGCGAAACGCTTCAAAAGCTTCCAACTACTTTTCACTATTTAATATTTCGACGAAGATGACTGACGCAAATGACACTGTCAAAACAATTCGGACACAACAAAACGTAGTGTTTGCTCAATCGCACACCAGCGAAATACAGTGAAGCATTATATAGACCAAACGCTACCGTAATCATCAAACCTGGCCGCGTGACGCCCCTACCTTACATTTGCATATCCTATCTTTCCATTCCCTCAAAAACGAACCGTATTGCAACCACGATAACCGGCCATGTAACGTCACCGGTACGTCACTTCCAGACCAAGGTAAGTGTAGCGGTCTGGCACGTTACAGCCCAATCTTCGTACTCAGCACAACGTTCCTATCAATCAGACAATTATCATAGCTGAGAAAAATACTAGTTTCTTTATATAATATAAAGCACTTTACACAAAAACCTAAACACGTTTATGATAAAACTTCGCAGAATCCTTTGTTGAAGAACGACAGCTCCACAAAAAAAAGGGGTTGTAGGGAACACAGAACCTCAACACAGCCAATGTACGTAAAACGTAACAACGAGGCGCGTTTATGCAACCATTCTAGTGGAAAAGCAATAATTATTACGTATTGCGTGTGTGTTTGTAGCCTTAGTTATCCCGCATGCAATGCGCTTGGGCCGTATTGTCATCTGTGGCCTGTCCGGCTCTACAACATTTTCCCACGTTATCTCATAAACGGAGCGATTTTCGAAAAAAGCATTACTGAACACAGAATGTGTGTTTCGAGTTTTTCTACAACTTTTGTCTGAAACATCTTTCATTCCAAGAAGAAGTGAGTGATATATGATAAAAAAAATGTACATAGATCGTCATGTAAAGTACCCGTTACACTTTTCAGATTTCAATCAAACTTGAATTTTCTCGACAGATTTTGAAAAAATACTCATGTTTAAAATTTCATGAAAATCCGTCCAGTGGGAGCTGAGTTGTTCCATGCGGACTGACGGACATGACGAAGCTGATAGTCGCTTTTCGCAATTTTGCGAACGCGCCTAAAAACAACATATATACGATTCACCAAAATGTTGATATTCCGATTCGGTAGGCTCAACCGGCTATGCATCTCAACTTGTCAAGCGATGATCTTCATCGAAAACACTAAATTCCAAGTATATGTAATGCGCCTTTCAAAGTTTTATACAAAACATGCTAAAAGACTGCTCCGTATCTTAGCAACAGGTTTACGTCACTCTCTAACGAAGCCCTATCGTAGCCATGGAAATTAATTCCGTCTATCGGAGAACTGTCATTTGTTGCTGGAAACGAGATACTCACGGCAGCAAAATGTGCAGTTAATTTCATTTACAATAGTACAGAATTACATACAGTACATTTAAAGAAACACGTGAGAGCAACATTAGGCCCACCCAACGCACAACCTGCCCCGCAAACCAACACAAACACATGAAGACCGTAGTACATTTAGTTCTGAATTTCGAAACGTTGTTCAGACCGACTGCTGGCATTTTAGGGTTTTATATGACTACCTTGCATTCTAAAAAACTGGCGTTCTTTTTCAGTGTGTCTGTTAACGTGTCGAGTGTTTTGCTGAGATCTTCGCATTCGACATGGCACTACCAGGAACTGGACAACCAATTAAGGTGCCCCAGTGTCCCAAGGCCAAGTCACAGATGCACACAGATCACGTGACTAGACAAAGGTCACTTCTACCCTTAGCTCAAGGGGCGCTCCCCAAGACATACATATGGTAACAACAGAGCCTTACAATTTTCAGGTAAGGCATCCCCGTTGTATTTTCAATAATTAATAAAGTATATAAATTTCTAGTCTAACACAACTTCATTATATAAAATATATTTAATTAGAACATAGCAGCTATAATGTTTCGGCTTTCATGAAGCCATCTTCAGGCTGTAAATTAAAAGGGCTTTAATATACAATTGACAATGCCTTAAAATTACGAGATCTCGTTTACATATCTTGATTAATATAACATATTAGAATATAATATGTAAAATATAATATAAAATGTATAACATAAAATAAGGTTCTACGTTATATGTCTCAATTATTACAGGCTATTTTATATTATATTTTACATTTTATATTCTAGTATGTTATATCAATCAAGAAATGTAAACGATATCTCGTAATTTTAAGGCACTGTCAACCGTACATTAAAGTCATTTTAAGATACAGCCTGAAAATGGTTACATTAGAGCCGAAAGATTGTAGCTACTGTTTTTTAATTAAATATATTTTATATAATACAGTTGTGTTAGACAATGAATTTATATTCTTTATTAAACGGCCGCTTACCAGCCCCGAACCCCGACTGCCTAATTACGAACAGCCCGAACAGACAGCTTCCAAGATTTGCTTCCATTCTTCCCAAGGCCCACACTTTGCGGAATCTAATTAAGGTCACAGCAACATTATTTCAGCATTAAATGACAGCTGGTTCGTTTATACTTGCACCGCTGACACACACACACACACACACAGCCACACACAGGCACAGTTTAACATTCCGGCGGATTGCACCATACACTTAATACCACTCGTACTGCCGGCAAATGCATGTCCAACGTGTCATCTACAACCTGACACCTCAAGTAACAACAGTTCATCAGTCACTGTCAGCACATGAAGCCGGCAATTACCAAGCGAGCACCTGAACAGGAACACTAATAGGATATTATGCTAATCATTCCTGCAGGCTCAGGGAGTTGTCACAAGATTGAGTGTCGTTAAATCAGATTTAACGTAACGCCATGCAGGACTGTTAGTCGTGAAAAGCTAACGGCACCTCAACTATACACACAACTCCCCTTACTTTATGGAAGTCGAAAATTTCATTAGTAGGTTCACAAAGGCCCGCCATTTGCCCCTCAGCCCTGAACCAAACACACTCCGCCCCACCCCAGCCCACTCAATTTCTTCAACGCCCATTTTAATATTATCATTTCATCTACTCTTTCAAAGCGATCCCCTTCCCTCAGCGTTCCCACCTCCTGTATATGCGATATGCCCCGACTAATTGTATCACCCTAATAATACAAATCGAGAAGCCAAGCATTATGCATTATGCCCCTAAATGTAAGAATCCAAGGTCCACACACACACCAACAGGCAAACGTAAAGCTCGGTGTATCCTAGTCTTCGGAATGGGAAGGCAAACGATTCTGAACCGAAAGTTAGCAGGCACACGCAGAATTGCAACTGCTCTTAATTTCTTAGAATTTTTAGGTTCTTTTAGGTGAGGCATCCCCATTGTGTTTTCAATACTTAATAGATGTATATAAATTTATAGTCTGACAAAACTTTATTACATAAAAATAATTAAAAGAACATAGCAGCTACATGTTTCGGCTTTCATGAAGCCATCTTCATGCTGTAACTTAAAACGGACTTAATAAACAATTTGGCAACGCCTTATAAATTACGAGATCTCGTTTACGTTTCCTGATTAAAAAAAATATATTAGAATAAAAAATGTGAAATACAAAATATAAAATAACAAAGGATAATAAACACGCGTAGAATAGAATTGATTATGATGGGAATCTTATGTACTGGGCAGTCTTGTAGAAGCTGTAAATGTTATGTTATTTAAGATCCACTTCTCTCGGATGAGGGGAAGTCTTTGCTATGGGGCTCCTTCTATGGTGTACATGGAGCCTTTTTCAATATGCTAAGCAGAAATGTAGTATTATTTTCGTTGGAGATCACTTTGATGAAGTTTTTACGCGACCTGTAATTATTTAAAGGATTTTCATTTTTACTATGGTGAATGGGGAGTTGATCTTTACATGTGTTGCTGCATACTGTTTGTAATACTTACATTTTTTGGTGCGTATATTAATCGGTGTCTTGTTTCTTGTATAATTAATGTCATTCATGCAGAATGTAGAAATATTTTCAATTTACTGCATAGTCACGTGGAATTTACTATTTTGGCCTGACACTGATCACTTTCTATATGAAGCACTCGAATTAGTGTATAGCATGCAGAACTATATTTTGGTGATTACAATACTGATTTCGGTCCTTAACTGTTCTGTGTAGTATGTTTATCATTAAGTTGATTTTCGAATGCGGCTTCTTTGTGGCTATAAAAACGTTCTACATTGTTTACGTGTGGACCTTTTTCCTGATAATTTAAGATTTGCATAATGTTTTCTACGGATCCAAAAGTACGCATATGCTCATTTAAATGCTGGGCAAATTTTGAGGAATTACTATACTTTCTGAAGGCGCGCAAGTATTCAATATATCTTTTGGAGAAGTTTTACCTGTTTGACCCGTGTAAGCTCTACTACAGTCTACACATGTTAATTTGAATACTCCAGTAGCTCAAAATTTTTGGTGATTATGAGTTCTGGAAGTGAGGTTTTTTTGGATAGTATTATTAGTGCGATGTGCCATCTTTATATTTGTGTGTCTGAATATTTTAGTGATGTATGTGGTTTCCTTGCAATTGTAATTGCAATTTTTGATTTCCTACTTTCGGTGACAAGTGCTTGCACTATCTTCTTCTTCTTCTTCTTCTTCTCTTCCTTCCTCTTCTTCTTCTTCTTCTTCTGACATTACAGTGCTTGGTGGACCTTAGCCTCTTCCAATGTTAGAAGCTTCTCAACAGAACATATTTTTACGCGGTGGGGTTGTCAGCCCCACGCCCAACCCCCAAACTGGACGACCAGGTTATCCCTTTTTGTCTGGGTCATCACATTTGATCCGTCTGACATGGCTCTATCAGGAGCTACGCTCCCCTCAGCATAGCTTTCAGGGTCACCTGGCCACACAACATCCACTACTAAATCAAAACAGGGATACCATCGGGGGGGGGGGGGGGCTTGAACTTTACCGCATGTGATTTTGTCTTGCATTCTGTTGCCAAGGAACAAAATTCTCTCGATTTGTCCTCTTAGATCAACCTTCTTATAAGCGATTTCAAACACTTCCCGTTTTTTATAGCATACGTGTTTCCGCCCAGAAATTATCATCATCAGCGCGGACCTGAAACTGATGTGCCCCATTTAATTTGTCCCTTCTGGTTTTCTTAGTTTTATTTTAAGGTTGATAGCGACGATCGGAATCGAAGTCAGGACATTTTAATAGTATGCTGGAACGGTAAGGACCACACCAGGGGGTGGAGCTAGGGAAATTGCTGACATAACTACAGCCTGGCCATTGAGGCTGGGAAATACAGGTTGTCCCGAAACGTCGGTAAATACCAATCAATGCTACGTAACATCCCGGAACAGCGAAGATCTCACTGGCACCACAGGGTGTGGTATAGAACTGCCTTTCGGACGAACTTGCTCCTTACATACTAAAGAAAGAGAAATATTCGTGAAACGTGATGCTGGACCGGTCGAGATTCTTCGTAAAGCTGGCATCGGTCTGCCAGAGTACGCGGTGTCGCACAGTATTAGACACATCGCCGCCGTCAAGGTCCGACCTTATGGCCTTCCCGACAATTACAGGCCGTCACAGCATGCTGAAACCTAGCCGTAAACATATCCGATCGTTTAAGACAAGCCATGCTCAAAAAAAAAAAAAGGTCACTAACCTACCCTTTACATGGAGGGAAGAGGTTCAACCGAAACGTCAGCTCCAACCTACCAGGCAAAATAAGCCACAATACAGCACTATATAACGAGGTCAGACGTCGCCTCAGTTACAGATGTACATGAACACCTCCGCAATGCGCCATGTTCTTGTTTCGCATATCGCAACAAATGACGCCTACTCTTTCCGAAGCTCTGTCGCACATTCGCCGTAGTGTCAGTACATGTCAGTTGGATTGCTCACTTATCGGTCTGCTGTTCCGAAAAGTGGCACGGGTGGGAAGGAGACATGTACCTTGTCCTGCGAAAGTTCTGTTACAAGAACGGCTGTTTTGAGTGGCATTATTATACATAAAAACTTAAAACTATTACCAATAAATTATTTGGCTCGAAAAGTGGATTTTTTCTTTCAGTTTCCTTCTGGGTCACAATATACTTGTAACGGAACTTATGGCAAGACTTGGTACACGCATAAGGAATTCAGACACTATGGCAAGATTATCCGAGCACTGGCCAGTAATCAAAACGCAGTCCTCCAGGACGTCTGCTACCCTATCGATTACGCAATGGACATTATGCTGGCAAACAGCACCGAACAGATCGCTGTTTACTGGCTTCCCAGAATCAAAACATCTCTTGTAATACACTACTTGACGGATGACAAATCGCTCTTCTGCGTATGAATACTCCGTCAATTTCCATGGTAACCTACCCTGGAGAACACTTCGCATGACGTCATTCCAAACGCGTAAACATAAAATTAAAACCCGGACGTCTGAGTAATCTCGTTAGTTATTGATTTATGAACACAACTCAGACCATATTGCCATCTGTGGGTAGTTGCTGGAGCTCGATCACATTTGCAACAAGCAACTGTTGCCATCTAACGGTGCTTTCCAGAAGCAGTAAAATCAAGACGCTCAAATCGGTCCCTCATACAAGCCAAATTTTCCGCACTTTCATCCACTGCGGGATTACCGATCGTAATCCTTGTTCTTTCTCTTAGCAAATAAATATATTAAAAATAAAATAAAATACACGAATTGTAAGAACAAAATTTTAATATAACTTCAACATTTAAACACTTTGTCCCGGAATATATATTAGCACTCAGCAAGTGGCAACACAGTGACATTCGACGAAACTGAGCGTAGGTTAGGCATACAACAGGATATGTCGACAACAGCAGGTTAGGAATACAACAGGGTATGTCGACAACAGTAGGTTAGGCATACAACACGATATGTCGACAACAGCAGGTTAGGCATACAACAGGCTATGTCGACAAGAGTAGGTAAGGCATACAACAGGATATGTAGACAACAGTAGGTTAGGTATACAACAGGGTATGTCGACAACAGCAGGTTAGGCATACAGCAGGGTATGTCGACAACAGTAGTTTAGGCATACAGCAGGGTATGTCGACAACAGTAGGTTAGGCATACAACAGGATATGTCGTCTACAGTAGGTTAGGCATACAACAGGATATGTCTACAACAAGTAAGGCATACAGCAGGGTATGTCGACAACAGTACGTTAGGCATACAACAGGGTATGTCGACAACAGTAGGATAGGCATACAATAGGATATGTCAACAACATTAGGTTCGGCATATAATAGGATATGTCGACAACAGTAGGTTAGGCATACAACACGACATGTGGACAACAGTAGGTTAGGCATACAACAGGATATGTCGACAACAGTAGGTTAGGCATACAACAGGGTGTGTCGACAACAGCAGGTTAGGCATACAACAGGGTATGTCGACAACAGTA
>Ga0131853_10005282_pt1 | contig 23283 bp, 20 predicted proteins | sample TergutLab28metaG_FD_92764 | JGI IMG/M metagenome (GOLD analysis project Ga0131853, IMG submission 92764) | Labiotermes labralis P1 segment gut microbial communities from Petit-Saut dam, French Guiana - Lab288 P1 (version 2) (version 2) | ecosystem: Host-associated > Arthropoda: Insects >...
TTTCATGGACTACGATTATCAAATATGGGTGGTGCCAGATAAGCAAGGCAAGATATATCAGATATTAAAAGACAATCAAGTTAGATACAAGAATAACATTTCCATACTGGAAATTCAGGAGGTACAAAAGAGTGGAACAGTTCATAACACGGGATAGACCGTCATGGTAATTTAATCTTTGCAATGGTGATCATCATTTCAATGTGCTTTATCATGTCCGAGAGCTTAAAAGCACAGATATTGCGAAGAATCTTCAACTTCCAAAGGGAGATAAAACGTATGCACGGGAGCAAAAAGCAAGCCAAATATATTAGCAAAAGCCAGCCACAGAACGGCACGCTTGTGGGCTATGCTGGCAGGCGTGAAATACATATCCCCAATGAAGCGAAGCATGTGTTCATCTGTGGGACTACTGGCTCAGGCAAGACCGTGGCATTATCGAATTTCATCAAAAATGCCGTTGAAAACGACTTTCCAGCTTTAATCGTAGACGGCAAGGGCGACATGGGAACAGGCTCCTTGCTGGACATTGTGACAAAGCTCAACAATGGCAGGAAGAAAATCTATGTTGTGAATCTATCCGACCCAGCCAGTTCAGACAAATACAATCCGTTTTGTGGGGCTTCATCAGCCATGGCAACCGACATGCTCATCAACATGACCGACTGGAGCGAAGACCACTACAAGCTCAATGCCGAACGATACATTCAGCGTATCTTGCACTTGTTGGAGCTGGGGCAGATTTCGCTGTCGTTCAAGCGAATTATCTCTTGCATGAAGCCTGATAAATTCACGAAGCTAAGCAACTACTTGCTGGAACACGGGCTACTCTCAAAAGAAGAACACATCGACAACTTAGATTTGCTCAAAACCAGTGGGAAGATTGCACAAAGTTCGGTTGCGAGATTCAGCACAATTGCTGAAAGCCAAGCAGGGAGAATCCTTTCCAACAAGGGTATAAACATTTCGCAGGCACTCAAAGAAAACGCGATTATTCTGTTTGTACTCAATCCGTTGACTTTTCCAGAGCTTAGTCCTGCGTTTGGGCGATTGGTCTTGATTGACAGCAAAATCGCGATTGGGGAATTATTCAACACAAAAATACCAAGAACGTTTTTTATCCTTGATGAAATCAGCAGTTATGCCACGCCTGCCCTCACTGACCTTGTGAACAAATCCAGAAGCGCAAATGTTACGTGTATTCTTGCAACGCAAAGCCTGAGCGACTTGGATTTTGCAGTCAACGAAGCCTACAAAGAGCAAATCATTGAGAACTGCAACAATTATCTGGTACTAAGGCAAAACAGTGGCGTAAACGCTGAACATTGGGCGAATGTGCTGGGGACTAGGGCAACAATGGAAGTGACGTATCAGCTTCAGCAAAAGGGGCTGGATACTTCCCAAACAGGCTACGGCTCAGCAAGACGAACCCGTGAATTTTACTATCACCCAGACGATATTAAGACATTGCAAACAGGTCAGGGCATATTTTTGTCCCGTGACACAGGCTTTCACAACACCATCAAAATACACAAGCCATTTTAGAAAAGGAGAAATCTCATGAAACGAAGCAATTGGCTTGGGCTATTCTTGCAATCCAATTGGGCGTACATTCTTTGGTTTGTGTTGCACTACATGCTGGCAGCCCTCATCTTACAGGGAATTTTCCAAAGCGTGGTATTGGGCTATGTTTACGCAGGGCTTGCCTATGCCGTGTCGATGGGCATTGCGTTGTCACCCATGGGAGAAGCTGTTTTGCGCATGTTGCAGGGCGCGCACAGTGTCAAAACAGGGCAGGACAGCAATTACCTCATGCCCTTATTTGAAGAAGTCTACCAAGACGCATTGGAGCAAACGCCCTCGCTGAGCAAACATATCCGGTTATACATTTCAGAAGAAAAAACCATCAATGCCTACGCCATGGGACGCAAGACAATTGTGTTGACCCGTGGGGCGATTGAAACATTCCACAGGGACGAAATCAAGGGCATTTTGGCGCATGAATTCGGGCATATGGTCAACGGGGACACAAAGGCTCTGTTGATGTCTGTCATTGGCAACAGCATATTTTCCATCATCATTTTAGCTTGCAGGGTTGCAATGTGGCTGATTAATTTTCTTCTTTCTGCTGTGACTGAGGAAAACTTCGCGTTTCGCATTGTGTATTTTGTGTTTCGCCTGGCGTTTGACTACAGTGTGATGGCATTTGTATTTGTGGGCAATGTGATTTTTTCGCTCAACAGCAGGCACAGCGAGTATTTGGCAGATGATTACGCATTCCAGATTGGCTACGGTGAGGGGTTAAAGCAAGGGCTTTATCTGCTGAGCAAGCTTGATATTGGGGGTAGTCGGAGCATAAAAGACAGTTTACTGGTAAGCCACCCTCATATCCCAGCGCGTATTCAACGACTAGAACGAAAGATGGAACGGGAATATGATTGAACTTTGGCATAGGGGGGTATTTTCAAGAGATAACAACAAGTGCGAGAACTACTAAGGCAAGTGACCACAAGGAGGCTTAACCCCTTAGGTAACGAAACGCAGGCAAAGAAAAAGAACCTAAGCATTTCCTCAGAGGGTAACAGGGGGTTCTTTTTGTGTGACTGCGTATGATGGGGAAAAGGGGGGATTACAATTGCTTTATGGAGTATAAAACCCCACAATCGAAATGTAAAGGGTAAAGGAACTCGCTTGGCTCGCCCTTGACATTTCGCTCGAGGGGATTTTTGGTGTAATTAAGCAATTGTAAGGAGAACTATATCTAACAATTCCTATTGACAATCTAGATAGGACAAGGTATACTAAGTATACATTTCAAAGAGGTGCAAAGACAAAATGCGAATCATTTTATCATTTTAACCAAAGTATCAGTAGGTCGCAAAAAGACAAGCTTTGGTAGCGAGATAGTAAAAGATTAGCGTGACAGGCACTTTGACGGTTTGATATGTTGCTATGAATAGGGATTCGTGCCTATTGACGAAAAATTAACTTTGTAATCAGTAGGTCGTCAGTTCGAGTCTGACTAGCGGCTCCAAATTATTTCAAATTTCATAGGAGCAAAACAAAGCCAGCCTTAGAGGCACTTTGTAATCAGCAGGTCGGGGGTTCGAGTCCGTCTGCAGGCTCCAAAGTCACTCATAAATCTTATCGCAAGGTTTGTGGGTGGTTTTTATATTCTAAAAATAAGATAAACGGCTTGCATTTGTTTTTTCTTTCATTATACAATTAAAGTAAGGAGATTTTTTATGCCAGTTCAAAAGACGATATGGCTACAAGCGTTCAAGCGGCATTTTCAAATATTGAGTTGTTCAAGCAGGTTCGTGAACACTACGGCAATGAAGAACCTGCACAACTAGAGTTTTTTAAAAATACATTGTCAGCATGGCAAAATATTTGTTATAATGCCATTTACTGAAAAAACAAAAGCTTATGCGGCAAGCGGCCAAATTTTCCCCTTGACGTTTCTAAAAAAATCGGATATAATAACACTATACCCGGGGATGAAAGGATTTCGACGGGGATTTTGAACCATGGCAAGCGAGCAGTGGGGTGGCACCACTTTAATCCGCCGCATGTTTATAAATTAAACAACAACAATTATCAACTCCAAGCTGCTTAACCTTAACCGGTAGCAGCCACGGCACCCGGGAATCCTGCGGCCCGAGACCGCCGTGTCATTTAGCAGGGCACGTGCATGGACCGGACGCCTTGCCGCCCATCATGAACACACACGGCTACCGTAGCATGTTGCTTGCTTGTTAGCGGCATGTGAGGGGAATCTTAACAACAGGATACGCTCGTAGAAACCCATGGGAAGGGATTTTCGGACGCGGTTTCGATTACCGCCATCTCCACCAATCGACCCAATGAATGACACCTCTACCACTGTTTTCGCGGTGGGTTTGGTGTTACGGTTTGGATCAACATAAAGTAGAGCGGAAAAATACCGTTCTATTTTTATTGCATTTTCTGTGATTACGTATTATGATATAAGCAGCGAAAGGGGGGATTGCATTGAGCATGACAAAAAATCAGCATTACGTTTGGCGACACTATTTGTCGCCGTGGACTCAAAACAATTCTAGCATAGGAAAAATTTCATGTTTACGCAACAATCGTATTTTCACTACATCGCTTTCAAATATTGCGTGTGAGCGTTATTTTTATGAGCTTAAAAGCCTATCAAAATTTGAATATGAATTTTTGCACGGTATGTTTGTAGGGAAAGCGACCGGAGTACAAGCAGACACCAATTTGCATTGGTTGGCGACCTTTTGTTTTGCAGATGAACACATTGAAGAAAAAACACAAATATTTGAAAACCACCATTCTCGTGTTGAAAAATCAGCTAGGGAACACTTAGACCAATTGCGAAAAGGCGATGTTTCGTTTTGGAGCAACGAAAAACATCGAGAAAAATTTGCGTTTTTTCTAGCAACACAATACTTTCGAACAAAGTGGATTAAAGATGGAATAGCGCAAGTTTGCGCCAAAGTCAATATAATGTTCCCGCAATGCCCATTGCGTCCCGACCATTTATGGCTTCCATTTTCTTTGCTGAGTGCAAGCAATGTTAGCACAAACATATTGCACAACAAGCCAATTTTGTTATTTGCACAAGATAATAGCTTAATTGTTGGAGACCAACCAGCGATAAACGTATACGCAACATTTGACGATAGACAACCCGAAAAATTTGAATTGTATTATCCCATCACTCCAACATGTGCATTATTATTAACTGAACAAGACGATTATAACAATGGTCAAACTATCCAGCTAAGTCCACAAGATATTGCACACTATAACAAGCTACAATGGAATTGCTCTAACGACCAGGTGTTCGCAAGAGAGGAAAGTCATTTGCAAAGATTTATTAACTCATAGGATTAATGGTGTTCCCCTGTCATTACCGCCATCTCCACCACCCTGCGGCGCGCAAGTCGCTTCGCTGTGTCCTATGCAGATTTTGCGTAGGACATTGTTGCTTTAGGCGCTTCAAAACAGCAAACCCCCTTGCAGATCAGCAAAATGCTTGATGCAAAGGGGATTTATTTATTAAAAGGAGCCTCCTAATTCTTCCGCACATCTCCGCAGCAGTTTTTGTATTTCTTCGCGCTGCCGCAGGGGCAAAGGTCGTTTGGTCCAACTTTTTTGCCTTTGCGCACGGGGCGGGCTTTGTCGGTGCCATCGCCGCCCACACCTGTTCCCGGGGTGTTGGTGGAGGTCACTTTAGCCAGCTGCTTGCGCTCGGTTTCCGCCTGGCTGCGCACACGCAGGGTGAGCATATACTTCACGGTGTCTTCGCGGATGTTGCCGGTCATTTCCTCAAACATCTCAAAGCTCTCTACGCGGTAGGCCACCACAGGGTCTTGCTGTGCATAGGCACGCAGGCCAATGCCGCGCCGGAGCTGATCCATAGCGTCGATGTGTTCCATCCAGTGGGTGTCAACGCTGCGCAGCAGTACCATGCGTTCCAGGCTGCGCACGAGTTCGTCGCCCAGTTCTTTTTCGCGCTTTTCATAGATATCGTGCCCGCGCTTGAGCAACAGCTCCTTCACGGCTTCGGGCTCGGGTTTATCGTCAAAATCGAAGGCCTGGGTGAGCCAGCCCATGTATTTCTCACGCAGCGATGCATAATTTTGTTCCCCGCCTGCCGGCAGGAAGAAGTCCACCGCTGTCTCCACGCTTTCTTCCAGCATACGTATGACGATGGGCTTGAGGTCTTCGCCCTCCAGCACTTTGTTGCGCTGGCCATAAATGAGCTCACGCTGGCGGTTCATGACGTCGTCGTACTTCAGCACGTTTTTGCGGATGGCGAAGTTTTGGCCCTCGATTTTCTTTTGGGCAGACTCAATTTGTTTGCTTACAATGCCGGATTCAATGGGCATGTCTTCCGGCGTTTTCAGCGTCTGCATCACGTTGGACAGGCGCTCGCCGCCGAACAGGCGCATGAGGTCGTCTTCCATCGAGAGGAAAAACTTGCTCTCGCCGGGGTCACCCTGCCGGCCCGCGCGGCCACGCAGCTGGAGGTCGATGCGCCGCGACTCGTGGCGTTCTGTACCCAAAATGAACAGGCCGCCTGCCTGGCGCACTTGCTCTGCTTCGTCGGCGATGGCGTCTTTGTGTTTTTGCTCAAGTTCCGCGAAAGTTTTGCGGGCGTTGGCGATTTCTTCGTCATCCGTTTCCGCAAAGCCGGTGGCTTCTGTGATGAGTTCCTCGGAAAACTCCATGCGGCGCATCTCGCTCTTGGCGAGGTATTCCGCGTTGCCGCCGAGCTTGATGTCGGTACCACGGCCGGCCATGTTGGTGGCGATGGTCACCTGGCCAAACTTGCCGGCCTGGGCAACGATTTCGGCTTCGCGGTCGTGAAATTTCGCGTTGAGCACTTCATGTTTGATCTTTTGTTTTTTCAGCAGGTGCGATAAAAGTTCCGATTTCTCCACCGAAACCGTACCCACCAGCACCGGCTGGCCTTTTTCGTAGCACACGCGGATTTGCTCAATCACGGCATTGTACTTCGCCATCTCGGTGCGGTAAACTGCGTCGTCGTTGTCAATACGCACCACAGGCTTGTTGGTGGGGGCTTCCACAACGTCCAGACGGTAGATTTCCTGGAACTCCGCGCGCTCGGTGATGGCCGTACCGGTCATGCCGCTGAGCTTGTCATATAATCTAAAGTAGTTTTGGAATGTGATGGTGGCGAGGGTTTTGCTCTCGTTTTCAATTTTCACGCCTTCTTTGGCTTCAATGGCCTGGTGCAGGCCTTCGTTGTAGCGCCGGCCGTGCATGATGCGCCCGGTGAATTCGTCGATGATCATCACCTGGCCCTCTTGCACCATGTAGTCGACGTCGCGCTTCATAATGCCATGGGCACGTATCGCCTGGTTGATGTGGTGGTTGTAGTGCATGTTTTCGGCATCCATCAGGTTTTCAAGGCCGAAGGCTTTTTCTGCTTTGGTGATGCCGTGGCGGGTTAATGTTGTTGTGCGGGCTTTTTCGTCCACCAGAACATCGCTGTCGCCCGCAACTTCCTCTGCGTTTTGTTTGTCGTTGAGCTCTTTCACACGGCAGTAATCTAAGCGCTTTGCAAATGTGTTCGCCTGGCTGTAGAGCTCCGTGGAAGCCTCGCCCCGGCCGGAGATAATCAGCGGTGTGCGCGCTTCGTCGATGAGGATGGAGTCCACTTCGTCGACGATGGCGAACACATGCTTGCGCTGCACTTTTTGCTCAAGGTATTGCACCATGTTGTCGCGCAGATAATCAAAGCCCATCTCGTTGTTTGTGCCGTAGGTGATGTCTGCCTCGTAGGCCGCGCGGCGTTCGTCATTTTCCAGCGCATGCACAATAAAGCCTACACTCAGGCCCATGAAGCGGTAGATCTTGCCCATCCATTCGGCGTCACGCCGGGCAAGGTATTCGTTCACTGTCACAATGTGCACGCCCTCGCCCGTCAAGCCATTGAGATACGCGGGCAGCGTGGCCATGAGCGTTTTGCCCTCACCCGTGCGCATTTCGGAAATACGCCCCTGGTGCAGCAAAATGCCGCTGATCACCTGCACGGGGTAGTGTTTTTCCTTCAGCACACGCCAGGCAGCCTCGCGACAAGCGGCAAAAGCTTCCGGCAAAATGTCTTCCAGGCTTGCGCCGTTGGCGAGTTTTTCGCGCAAATAGGGCGTCTTCGCCTGCAGCTCGGCATCGCTGAGCGCGGTGAACTCTTCGTCCAGCGCCAGCACTTTCATGGCTGTGGGCAAAATGCGCTTGAGCTCCTGCCGGGAATAGTGATTAACGGCCTTAAAGCGCTTTTTCATGTCTTTGTGGAGCAAGTCAAGCTCCGGTGAGAATTTGGGCATATGTGTGTGTTCCTTTCGGGAATTGATTGTCCATAAAATTCGGGAATTGATTGTCCATAAAAATGGGCGTTATTATTTAGGCAAGAATTTCTTAGGCGAACCCTCTTTGGCGGGCGGCTTCATAAAGCAGCACAGTGGCTGCACAGCTGACATTGAAGGAAGTCGCTGCGGCATCGGCACGCATGGGGATGGTAGCCAACATATTGCATTGCCCGGCCAGCCAGCGGTTGAGGCCGTCGTGCTCATTGCCAAGCAGGAACAACACAGGGCCGGTTAAGTTAATGTCGGTAATCACGCGCTGGCGGTTGGTGTCTGCTCCAATGATTTGCAAGCCAGGGGTGTCTTGACGCAGCTTGGCAAAAAAGGCCTCGATTTCTGTGTTCGCGCCCAGCCGTGCAAACGGCACCCGGAACAACGAACCCATCGAGCTGCGCACCACCTCCGGGTCGTAAATGTCCACTGCATGGCCGGTGATGACCAGGCCGTTCACGCCCAGAGCATCGCAGGAGCGAAGCAGTGTGCCCAGGTTCCCCTTGTTGGAAGGGCGGTCGAATAGCACAAACAATGGGTTTTTGTATGGCTCAAATGCGGTGTCTTTCATGTAAATAACGGCAAGCAGCTCCGATGTTTCTTCTTTATCGCTAAGCTTGTCCATCAAGGCTTGGGCCAATTCGTAATTCATATCAACAGGAATGCTATTGACGAGGCAATTCGCCCAATCGGACAATGGCCGCTCAAAAGAATACAGGAAGGATTGCACCTGCCAATTGTTTCGCAGGGCTTCGTTGAGACCTTTCACGCCTTCCACCAAAAACGCGCCATATTTGTGCCGCTTGTTGCGGTTGGTCTTGAGCACTTCAAAGCGCTGGAAATCGGCATTTTCAGAATAAATTCGTTTCATTTTTCACTCGTTTCAAGAAGAGCAATGTGCTTGTGGATTATATCTTGTCCGGGTCAAAGTCAATCGTAATTGTCTTTTTGCCAAGTTCAAGCTGTGTTAGCTGCACGCCGGCGGCTTCAAACATGCGGCGGCTCGCCAAAACGCCAACCTGCTGCGCGTATTTGTCCGACAAATACAGCACCTCTTTTATGCCGCACTGGATGATCGCTTTTGCGCATTCGTTGCAGGGGAACAGCGCCACATAAATTTTGCAGCCCTCTAAATTACGGCCGCCGTTGTTGAGGATGGCATTGAGCTCCGCGTGTGCAACATAAAGATATTTGTCGTCCAGGCCTGTGCCGCGCTCCCACGGGAAGCAATCGTCGCCGCAGCCGGCGGGTAAACCGTTGTAGCCGATGGACATAATGCGGTTGCGGTCGTTTACAATGCAGGCGCCCACTTGTGTGGAGGGGTCTTTGCTGCGCCGGGCTGAAAGCAGCGCAAGGCCCATGAAATATTCGTCCCAGCTGATGTAGTCGGTTCGTTTTGACATGATGTTTTCCTTTGTTTGATTACATTGGATAAATAATTTGCCCGGTCTTAAACACATGGCGAACAAAACCACTTTGGTCATCCGAGATGTCGAGCAAATGTGGCTCAATTTCGCAACTGATCCTACGACGCATGCGCCACAATGAAGAGGACACTTCTAACCAATCACCAGAAAACCCATCGAAAACGACAGCAACATCAATATCGCTTTCGGTGGTTTGGTGGCACATAAAACCAACATAAAGATATCGCTTGATGTTTTAACATCGCTCGAGCAGTTTCCAAGTCGTAGTCAGCCAATGCTGTGTGTTCATCACGGCCCCCTCCATCTAACATCTAATATCTAGCAATACCGGGCAGTGGTCGCTGCCATGCGTGTCGCACAAAATCCCGGCTTTTGCGAGCCTTGGCGCAAAGCGCTGCGATGCAAGAAAGTAGTCGATTCTCCACCCGATGTTGCGGTCGCGCGCGGCAGCGCGGTAGCTCCACCAGCTGTATGCCTGCGGTTTGTCCGGGTAGAAATAGCGGAAGGTGTCCACAAAGCCGGAGCCCAGCAGTTCAGTCATCTTGCCGCGCTCTTCGTCGGTGAAGCCGGCGTTACGGCGGTTGTCTTTGGGCCGCGCGAGGTCGATTTCGTTGTGCGCGACGTTTAAGTCGCCGCAGACAACCACAGGTTTTTGTTTGTCCAGCTTGCAGATGTAATCGCGAAACGCGTCTTCCCATGTCATGCGGTAATCCAGCCGCACAAGTTCGCGCCGCGAATTGGGCGTGTAGACGTTCACCAAAATAAAATCAGCGAATTCAAGGATGATCACACGACCTTCCTGGTCGTGTTCTTCTATGCCAAGGCCGAAGCTTACATCAAGCGGTTTTGCGCGGGTAAAAATCGCCGTGCCGGAGTATCCCTTCTTCTGCGCGGAGCACCAATAAGCATCGTAGCCCTCAGGCGCAAAGTCCACCTGCTCGGCTTCGGCTTTGGTTTCTTGCAGGCAGACAACGTCAGCGTCGAACTGCGCAAACTGTTCAGCAAAGCCGTGTTTTAAGCAGGCTCGAATGCCGTTAACATTCCATGATATTAGTTTCATATTGCGTTCTCCTCGCTTTCTGAGGAAACGTCGGGGTCCCCGCGAAACTTGTTTCGTGGGGTGGCAAATACCACCCATTTTGCGAAGACATAATTGAGCACAACAACGATCGGCGCTATAAGCCCCCAGCGAACAATAGAGCGATACGCGCTTACGGCCAAATAGCCATCAGGCATCCACTGTGCAAGCGCAAAATCATACCAAAGCGGCGTGAACCAATCATTCACCATGCGCCAAATCAGCTCATTGAACAACGTAACAAGCCCGAATTCCAGTGCAAATGAAGCCACGCGCGCAGAGGTAAATGTCGCAACTTCACGCACCACCAAGCGGGGTTCCCAACTTTTTTGCTGAAATACATACAGTTTGTTGACCACAAAGGCAAAAATCAATGCGGCAATAAATGCAATCACATTGCTGAACAAATAGCTGCGCTCGCCCCAGCGGGGAAGAAGCAACAACTCAAGCCCCTCAAGCACGATGATCATTACCAGCGTGGTGAGCACACCGAAGATGATATAAAGACCAATCTCTTTCCACCTAGACATACTGCTCCTTTTGCACAATCCAAGATAGATAATGGGAGACGCACCCAACGTCCCCCATTATATTACATTATAACGCATGCAAATGTGATTGTCAAGAAAATTTTGAATGTTTGCAAAATGGCTGGACTATTACGAGAGCCATGTATTCACGTTCGCCAAATGGCAATTCAGCGATTACGCCGTCCATAAAGTGGCGGTGAGGGGAATGTGCTCGTCACACAAAATATTGATTGACATTTAATCTTGTGGGTGCTACAATAGTATTCAACAAGGATGTTTTAGGATGTGAGGTGTTTTGTTATGAGATACATAGGTGGAAAAACACAGCTTCTTGGAGATATTGAAGCGGTAATATCAGAAAACTCTGTCGGTAGTGAGCGCGTTTTCTGCGACATCTTTGCTGGCACTGGTAGCGTTGCCAGGCACTTTAAGTCTGCATATGAAGTGCATTCTAACGATATGTTACACTTTTCATATGTCATTCAAAAAGCTACTATCGAAAACAACAAAAAACCCTCTTTTCCAAATTTAATGAAGATAGGAATTTGTGACCCTATTAAATTTTTGGAAGAGACAAAAATAGAGCCTGCTAAACTCGACATTGAAAATTTTTTTATAACTAATAATTATTCTCCGAATGAAAAATGTGAGCGTATGTATATCTCCAATAAAAACGCACTTCGCATTGATTTTATTCGTAATACCATTGAAGCGTGGAAACACAAAAATCTTATTGATGAATTAGAATATTATTATCTCTTAGCTGCTCTTATTGAGGGCGTTCCTTATATCTCCAATATAACAGGAACATATGGGGCATATTTAAAACAATGGGATAAACGAGCATTAAAAGAGTTTGAGATGGAACGCCTTGATGTGATAGACAACGGACAAAAAAACAAAAGCTATAACGTTGACGCAAGTAAGTTAATTTGTGAATTGGAGGGAGATATTTTATATCTTGACCCACCATATAATGCTCGGCAATATGCACCGAATTACCACTTGCTTGAAACCATTTCAAAATATGACAACCCTCCAATCAAAGGCGTTACAGGAATGCGCCCATATGAAAATGAAAAATCCTCATTTTGTGTAAAAAATGAAGTTTTAGATGTGTTCGAAGATTTAATTAACAAGGCTAAGTTCGGCAATATAATACTGAGTTACAGCACAGAAGGACTTATGACTTCTGAGCAAATTGAAAAAGTTTTCAAAAGGCATGGTATTGAGAGCAGTTACAAGCGTTACGATATTCCATACCGTAAATACAAAAGTAAAATCGTCAAAGAAGATGGTGGCTTGCAGGAATATTTGTTTTATATTCGTAAAAAAATAGAGCGACCAATCACATTTACTTTTGATTTGCCCAAGCAAGTGCCTAAGCCGGAAGCAAAAAAACGTAAATACCTAAAAAGCCCATTAAACTACATAGGGGGCAAACATAAATTACTTCCACAAATTCTTCCGCGTTTTCCGCGCAATATTTCAACTTTTGTCGATTTGTTTGCAGGTGGATGCAACGTAGGAATAAATGTTGATGCGGATCAAGTCATTTGTAACGATATAAACTCAAAAATAATTGAGATGTATAAAGTATTTCAGAGGACTGATACAAGCGAAATTCTGGCTCAAATTGAAGAGTCTATTGCCAGATTTGCTCTTTCAAAAGAGAATGAATCTGGGTTCGTCAAATTCAGGGATTATTACAACCAAACGAAAAAAGCAATCGATTTATATACGCTTTCATGCTACTCTTTCAATTATCAGTTTAGATTTAATAATAATCTTGAATACAATAATCCGTTCGGTCGAAACCGAAGTCAATTTTCTGAAAACATGCGTAATAATTTGCTGCTGTTTTTAGAGAGAATAAAAGAGCAAAATATTGTTTTTACAAATTACGAATTCAATAAGATTAAACTAGACAACTTGAAGCACGGAGATATGGTTTATTGCGACCCGCCATATTTGATTACAACGGGTTCTTACAATGACGGAAATCGGGGATTCAAAAACTGGAATGAAGAGCAAGAAATTGCCTTGTATGAATTATTAGACGAGTTACACCGCAAGAACATCAACTTCGCCTTATCAAATGTAGTAACGCACAAAGGCATGAAAAATGAAATTTTAATTGAATGGTCAAAAAAATATGTAACAACCGTATTGAATTTTGATTACAACAATTCGAGCTATAACACAAAGAGAGGGGAAAGTGTTGAGGTTTTGATAACAAACTATTGACGCTCATGTGATTATGATTTCTGTTTTGCCTACATACAACAACAAATTTCGAGCGTTTGGATGGGTTCAGAATCCAAGCAAATTCCGCAGCCTTTGTGATGTTGTGGCAATATTTGATGCAAACTCTGCAAAACATAAAGAGCTGGTGGCTAAGATGATCCACAATTTGATTTTGCCACAAGACGGACAAGCAAAATTGATTTTGGCGTTGAATGCACAGCCTTTGAAAATTAAATATGCTGATTTGGTTGGAAGTTCTTTTTCGCCGCGTTCTTCTGCGCGTTGTAACGCAATAGTGCAGGCAACTGTCAAGGGACAAGGTGAAAAACAATTTACGGATGATTGGTCTGCTGACGGCTTTGTTCGTTGGGCGCATTGTTTTGGCTTTATCAAATATGAATATGAAACAGATGCGTTTGAAATAACAAACAGCGGATTAGCCTTGACGCGTGCAAGGACAAGCGGCAATGAAATAAACACAGCAGAAAAAGCTTTGCTGACTGCCGCCATTCTTGCGTACCCGCCTGCAATTCGCATTTTGTCTTTGCTTGCCACCGATGGTGCGCATTTAACAAAGTTTGAGATTGGAAAACAACTGGGCTTTGTTGGTGAGAGCGGCTTTACGAGCATGCCGCAAACAACACTCATCCGCTCTATCTCAAGGGTTGATGATACCAAAGAGAAAAACAAAATGAGAACCGACTGGGAGGGTTCATCAGACAAATATGCTCGAATGATAGCGAAATGGTTGGGGAAATTAGGGTTGGTTGAGCAGATTCCAAAGCAGGTTGAAGTTGCGATCAACAGTGAAACTTATATTGAAACAATAGGACAGGCTTATATGCTGACAGCGCAAGGTCTAACTGCTTACAACAAAGCATTGGGCAGAAGCAGCCACATACGCATTCCGAAGAATGTCTACTTTGAAATGCTTGCCACAAAAGGTTCTGACCGTGAATACCACCGTACAAGACGTGCATTGATTATAAAATACCTTTCTGAAAACAGCCGAAAATCAACCGCTGATGATATTCGAACATATTTGTTGGCGTATAACATCAGCGCAGATAATAAACTTGTTTATGACGATATTCAAGGTTTGGTTAACATAGGTTTGGACATAAAAATTGATGTGACATTTGAGTGGAACGATATTATAAATGACTTTGTGATTCCGCTCCCACAGAAATTAGCGAAATCTTCACTTAGCGAACAAAAAGATGAAATCAGAAGTCAGCTCACATCCTTATCTCACGAATATTTGGCGCTCATTGACCTTGCGTATGATAGCAAGCAAGACAGGCTTTTTGAAATGAAAGCACTTGAATTGTTAACAGAAGAATGTAAATATAGCGGAACCCACCTTGGTGGCAGCCGCAAGCCGGATGGCGTAATTTATACAACAGATTTAGATGAGAATTACGGAGTTATCGTTGACACAAAAGCATATTCCAGCGGATATAATTTGCCAATATTACAAGCGGATGCTATGGTACGCTACATAACTGAAAACCAAACGCGCAATGAAAAAATAAATTCAAACAAATGGTGGGAGAATATTGGCGAGGACGTTAGGGTGTTCTATTTTATATTTGTGTCAGGCCATTTCAAGGGCAACTATAAAAACCAAATCAATCAAATTGTCGCACGAACAAAAACAAGTGGTGCTGCCATAAAAATTAGCAACTTGTTAATTTATGCGGATAAGGTTAAGGGTGGCGCATGGGGACATGGTGATGTCAGAGATGAAATGTTTTAGGAAGTGAGAAGAGCGGGGGAAAGGAAAAACCATGCAAACCGACAGACAATTTCAAATTATATATACCTTGCTGCGCAAAACAAGCGTATCGGCGGGGGAATTGGCCGAACAGCTTGGCGTTTCAAAGCGGACCATCTTCCGGGACATCGACACGCTAAGCCTGGCCGGGATTCCGATATATGCCGAGCGGGGCAAGGGCGGCGGCATTCGCCTGTTGCCCGATTTTGTGCTGGACAAAACTGTGCTGAGCGAACAGGAGCAGAGCGAAATTTTGTCGGCGCTGCAAGGTTTGACCAATATCAAAACCGGTGACACCGACCAAACCTTGCAAAAGCTGTCCGCTATCTTCAACAAGCCCGAAGCAAACTGGTTGGAAGTGGACTTTTCCGCATGGCACAACGAAAATGATTTTTTCAACGACCTCAAGGTTGCCATACTGGAGCGGCGCGTGGTTGCGTTTGACTACTATAACACCTATGGCAGCAAAACATTCCGCCGCATTGAACCAACCCAGCTTTGGTTTAAGTCCAAGGCCTGGTATCTCAAAGGCTATTGCCTAACCAAACAGGGTATGCGGCTTTATAAACTGTCGCGCATCAAAAACCTTACGGTGACGGATGAACGCTATACGCTGCGGAATCTGCCTGCTGAAACCGAAAAATCCGCCCAGGAGAATCACGCGCAGTTTCAATGGGTTACGCTCAAGCTGCACATCGCGCAGGAGATGGCCTACCAGGTGTATGACGATTTCATTGAAAGCGAAATAGAACAACAGCCGGACGGCAGTTACATCATAACCACAACAACGCCGGAAACAAGCGGGCTCTATAACTTTTTGCTGTCTTACCGAAAATATCTTGAAGTGCTGGAACCGGAGCATATACGTATCGTCATCAAAAACGAAGCGGAAGAAATTTTGAAAAAATATTGATAATATGACGCGCTGTTGTCAAGTTAAGCCTGTTATACTGGGTGCAGCCCAAATAAAACAAACAACAGGAGGAAAACAACAAATGGAAAACATGATGATTTGCCAAAGCTGCGGGGTGCCGCTGAGCGACGAGGTAAAGCCCGGGACGAACGCCGATGGCAGCGTGAACAACGACTATTGCTGCTATTGCTTTGTCAATGGCGCGTTCGACGAAAGCGTGAAAACAATGGAAGATATGATTAACCTGTGTGTGCCGCACATGGTGGATGGCGGCGTCGCGCCTGACGCGGACACCGCGAGGAAAATGCTGCAAGAAACTTTGCCGCAACTGAAAAGATGGCAAGCGGCGTAACAGACAACAATCAACAAAGAAAGAAGGACACTTTACGATGGCAAACGCGATTTATTATGTTGCCTACAAGCTCAAAAAAGACGCATCGGTACCAGATTTTTTGCGCGCGGCAGAGAAGCTCAACAACGAGTTTATCTCCAAGCAAAGGGGCTATGTTTCGTGGCAGCAGGTTGTGGACGGCGACACCTGGGCAGACATCTGCACGTTTGAAACAATGGAAGACCTTGAGAACTTCAAAGTGGTGTCGAAAAACCCCAGCGACCTGGCGAAAGAGTTCTATTCTTTCATGAACCTGTTTGGCTGCAAGACGCATATTTTTTCAGTGGAACGAAATTACGAAAAAGAAATTTAACGCCAAAAGAGAGCCGTCCATTTATAGATGGCTCTCTTTGCATTTTAGAACACCGTTTAGTCCGCTTTGATAAAAGCATCGGTGAATCCCGCCGCCTTGACTTTTTTGAGCATGGCCTCGGCGTTGGCCTTTGTTGCATATGCCCCCACCTGAACGCGATACGTGACTTTTGGTTTTTCCGGTTCGGGCGTGGGCGGCTTCGGCGCGGGTGCAGGTGGTTTGGGCGCAGGCGCGGGAGGCTTTTCTCCGGCCAGCAGCCGCTTGACCTCAGCGCGGAAGGTGTCCATGGATTTTCCGTGCTTTGGGAACCAGTTGTGCGGGTCGCTGTGGTTGGAGGCGACGCCGCGCCGCCAGCCCTCAAAGTGGCCGATGATCACACCGTCGGCCATGGGGTTGAGGTTATACAGCCTGCACAGGAAGGCGCACAGCTCGGTGGCTTCTTTATATACCGCGTTGAAGTAAGCGGCGTTGGTCAGGCCGTCTTCGCATATCTCGAATGAGATGTGGGTGTCGTTGGCAGTGCCTTTGGAGCCGCTTGCGGCGTGCCAACCCCGGTGGTTCCATGGCAGGGTCTGGTAGGTTGCGATGTTCCCGTTGGCCAGCTTGCCAATGAAGCCGTGCACGCAGACCTGCCGCCCGTCTGGTCTGTCCTGATTCCAGTGGTTGTTGAACTTGTTTCTGCCCAAGTGCCCGTCGTCAGGCCCAACATAGCGGGACAGATTTGGGTTGTTCGCGCCGGTGGAGTGCACCATGATGCCTTTTGGTGTGATGGTTCTGCCCGCCTTATAGCAGGCATTTTTGGTCAATATTAATTTACGCAGGTTCATTCATCTTCACTCTCTTCGTTGTTGTTGAAACCTTCTTGTGTTGCCTTCGGCTTGGCGAAATAATAGGTGATGACGGCCGAAGCAATCATAACAAACTCGCTTGTAATGGCAATATCTCGCAGTGTTTTATAGCAAAAAACAAGAATGATTGTTAGAGTAAGAATTGATTTCACTTCCAACAGTTTTGAAAGCGTGTTTAAAAGTTGTTGCCAAGGCTTCATTTTGCCACCTCCTTGTTTTTTTATGCCTTTTCTTTTGTTGCTCAGGAAGGGTCCGGCTCGGGCTCGGGTTCTGGCGTTGGCCCGTTGAATGCCGTAGCAACGAGCACTTCGCCGTCGAACAGCCCAAACTGGAACATCCCGCAGGAGAGTTCTTTGCCTACCGCGGTTTTTGTTGCGCTGATGATGACCTTAACCGGCTGCAGCACATAGGTGTTTGTAAATTGCGGGTAGCCGTCCGGGTAGTCGATCGTTGCGATGAGGTTGCCATAGCCATCGTCCACGACAGTTATGATGACCCTGTAAACCGTGTCGTCAACAACCCAGCCGCCGCCGGAAGCGGTGATTTCTTTCAACGTGTATTCATAGGTTCCCGGGTGGTCAAAGCTGAGCTCGGGGAACTCGATGCTGCTGCAGGGGTCGGCCTCGAGCCGGTTGACAAAGCCGGGGTGCCCCTGTGGATAACTTACGCTGGCAGACAGCCCAACGGGTGTGTCGACCACCTCAATTTCCACCGGGTAAACCGTTTCATCTCTTGTCCAGCCCACAGGCGTGTCGGTTTCTTCCAGTGTGAAGCTATAGTTCCCGGTTGTGTTGAACTGTAAGTCGAAGGTTGCGATGCCGGCTGCGTCGTTGGTTGCGTCGCCAACCTTTACGCCAAATTCGTCGTATAGCGTGAATTCGAATTCGTCACCAACCAGCTTTGTCCCGATCGCGTTTTTGGTCAGTGTAAGGATTACATTGATTGCCATATTGGTCACTCCTTTGCTTTTTATGCCATAATATGAAAAAGAATGACAATATGTGAATGGAGTGAGTTACATGGCAGGCACAGGCAAAATTATGGAGCTGTATTGGGAGCAGATTACGCAGCAGCAGCTCCCGTTTCCAACCAGCAGGGCGATTTCCGCTTTGCCCAGCGGCAACGGCGCAATCAAAAACAGCGGCATTGCAGATTACCTTGGCCCGGAGTTTAATGGCATTTTTCTTAGAACAAACGGTTTAAGCGGTGCTGCCGAACGTTGGTATATTGAATGCACACAGGAAAAAGTGTATGAAAAATTCAAGATATACGTCAATTTCGGCAACAACTGGTATGTGTATGAGTTGCAGGTTTGGGGCGTTGGCACCTGGATTATTGAAAACCCTTCCGGGCAGCCCAGAATACCAAATCAGTTGATCATCGGCGCAGTGGTTGGTGTGTTTAACGATTTTCCGCCCGGCGAAGCAAGCCCTCAACATCCACCGCCGCAATATAATCCATATGAGCCTTATATAACAATCCAGGGTAAGCAGGATGCCTTGGGGCGTTATTGGGAAAAAGCGCTGGGAACACTGCACGCGGTTACCGATGTAACCATCGATGCCGTGCGGGTGTATCACGACGGTACGTTAATTGCGGTGAGCTTGCAGGATCTGCTGGCGGGGCATTGGTTTAATGTGCCGGGCGATTATGAAATTGTGGTTGACTATCATTACAAAAATTGGCCGCAGGAAACATTGAGACGGCCGTTTACGATTATCACAATACCGAAAGTTGCCTATGTGCATCTCTCCGCAACAAAAGCGGCAGACAATGCCACGCTGCCCTGCGGAAAATTTGCGTTTGGCGTGTTCGACGGCAGCGGCGCGCTGGTTACAACCACAGTCAATGGCTAACTATATGGGTGGCTTATTGGGGGAGATGTCGCGGAGCGACTTTCGCAGCGCTCACAACCTGTAGGGGCGGCTTACAAGCCGTGCTGCAAAAACACGGATGTTTTCGGGCTTCGGGCGGCTTACAAGCCGCCCCTACGGCTATAGAAATTCTTTAAGCTTGCGAAAACGCTCATTTGAAGACAAACCCGAAGGGCAGAGGGGTAACACTCTTGCAAACATACTAAACTTCAACCGTGGCAATAAATGTGTTGAAGCCCTGCACTTTGAGCTTTGCGGCCAGTGTGTTGGCGTTTGCGCGTTCGCGGAAGGCCCCTACCTGCACGCGATATAATATCCCTTCTTTGCGGATGAAAGCGTCATACCCCAACACCTGCAATCGCTTTTGCAGCGCCTGTGCGTTTTCCAGCTTTTGAAATGCGCCAAGCTGCACCCGGTAAAGGGGCTTGGTCACGAGCTCAAATGGCGTGGAAATCAACCAATACTTATTATGCGCGCCATATTTTGCATTGGCGGCGCTGACGGTTGTGATGGAAGTTGTCCCGGGGTCTTCCACGGTGTTGTTGTTCACCGCAACAACAAAATGCCCGTTGTATTGAATGATGGAGTTGTTATAATTCGCGGGTTTTGTTTTCGTTGTTGTGACCCTGTAACTTTTGCCGCCATGGTTGACTGTGAAATCGCCGCGCAGGAGGTTCCCTGTCAGGCCCTGGTTGATAATCGCCTGAACCACCGCTTTTTTTTCGTCTGTGGTGGTGCTGTTGGCCATGCGGGAGATCACCATTGCGATTGCGCATATCCCACAGCCGGACTTGCCAATGGTTGTGGTGCCAAACGGAATATCTCGAAAAGGCGGCATTGTTTGCCCAATATAATAATTCGATGCCATATTACATCCTCCTTTTTAAATAATTACTCTATAGCCCATACTATGCCAGGCGAGCAATTTGGGCGAATCGGATTTTTTATTTGACAAAACCAAAATAAAGTGATATAATATTTGAAGAATATCGAATAAAATAGATTGACTTCTTTTTGGGCAAAATAATCCCAGATGTTAAAAAACATGACAAATGTCACTGGTGCAGCACAGGACGCTGTGTTAAACTATAAATCAACCAATAATTAAGGAGAAATGATGATGAAGAAGAAACTGCTGTCGTTTGCATTGCTGTTGGTTCTTATATTTGCAATGCTCATTCCGGCTTCCGCGGCGGAAGCCACCACGCCAACGGGCATCCCTCTGTCAGAGGTCGGCGAGCGCATCAATGCGCTTATGGAACGTTACATGGATGAATTTACAGCCGGGGCTGCGGTTGCGGTAGTGCATGAGGGCGAGATATTGTTCTCGCATGGTTACGGGACTGCGGAATATGGGCAACAAATTTCTATCGACCCCGCGGTGACCGTGTTTGAGTGGGGCTCCATCAACAAGCTGTTTATTTACACGTCAACGATGCAGCTGGTGGAACAGGGACGCATTGATCTGGACAACGACGTGAGTGTGTATTTGCCGGAAGATTTGATGCGTGAGTTTGATTTTGACTATAGCTTTACGGTGCGTGACCTGATGCACCACTCCGCCGGGTTTGGCGAAAGCATTATAGATATGGCTTTGGTTGCAGACAACCTCACAAGCCGCCAGACCACATTGCGGCAGGCTCTGGTGGCCACCCAACCTGTTCAAATTTATGAGCCTGGCACGTCGTCGTCGTACTCCAACTTTGGCTCGGCTTTGCTGGCTTATGTTGTTGAAAATGTCAGCAACATGGAGTTTGTAGATTATGAGTTTGAAAATATCTTAAACCCGCTTGGGATGCTCAACACGCGCAATCAGCCACATTGGGTTGGCGCAAGTGAATTCCTGCAAAACAAGGCAAGAGGGCACCGGCCCGACGGCAGCGGCGGGTTCCTACACGCCAATTGGATTTATTTAACCATTTACCCTGCAGGGGCAATCAACGGAACAGCCGAAGACCTTGCACAGTTTGCCATTGGTCTTATGCCGCCGGAAGGCGAAGCAGGTCCGCTGTTTGAAAGTCGTGACACGCTGGATTTGATGCTCAGCCCAAGCTCCGACACGCTGTTGGGAATGTACCACGGGTTTATCAGCTACGACGGCGTTTACCATGCCATTGGCCATGGTGGTGGCACGGCCGGGTTTAACGCGGAGTTTGCATTGGTTCCGTCGCAGCGTTTTGGCGTTGTTTCACTCACCAACACCGCAGGCGGTATGCTGCTAAATGGAAAAATATTGGATTTGCTTATTGGCGACAGCCGCGACAACATGATGCACTCGCCGGCGGGATTGCCCAATGCCGCAAGCGTGGAGGGCGCGTTTACGACATTGCGCCGCAACGAAGGCAACTTCCTGGAGGGAATTGACCCCATAATGGCACCTCCCATCGTTATAACTGCCATTGACGAAAACACCATCACGCTTAGCATGGGCGGCGCTGTCCTCACGTACCGGCAAATTGCGCCTTACCTGTTCCGGATTGCAGATACCGACGGTTCAGCCATAGCCAGTTTGCTGGCGCGCCAAACGCAGGAACTTCGCTTTATTATGGAAGACGGGCAGCCTGTGGGAATTGATATGTATGGCCCCGGCGGCGCAACGCCAACAACCTTTGGCCAAACCATGCTTTCGTTTTTGCTTGGCCTGGTGCTGTCAATCATTTGCATCCTTTTCTTTGTGGTGATGTCGATTATCGTTTTCATCAAGTTCCTGATCAAACGCAAAACAAACCGCTTTAACCTGTTAAGCAGCGGTTTGTTGGTATGCGGTTTGCTGTTCTCAATCAACAATGTTTTGTTTGAGCTGATGACGATTCCGGCAATGCAGACAATGTCGATCCTGACTTCTCAAATCATGCCGCATATTTGGGCTAACTATGTCATTTTGGCATTAACGATTGTGACACTTGTGGCTTCGCTGATTTTCTTCGTGAAAGACAAAGAGAGCATCACGAAAAAGCGCAAAGTGCTCTATTTCTTAACCATCGCGTTTATGGTAATATTCATACTTGCTGCATGGAGCTGGAATTACTTCATGATTTTGCCCAGCGTGCTGTAACGACACCCAACACAAAACCCCCTGCAAAAACGCAGGGGGTTCGTTTTATCTGAACAAATAAATTGTAAGCATAACCATGAAAAACAGCTGCACCAACACAAAGCCGAGGGTTCGCCAAAATATCCCAGTGAATAAGCGTTGCGCCTCTTCTTCCGTTTCGGCCTGCGCTTTTTGTTTTCGATATTGCCTAAAGCGCAGCCCAAACGCCAGTGGAAAAAGCACGGTTAGGCCTGCAAGATAAAACATGTAACCAAAGGACTCGCGTGATGTAGTAAGCGTACTTCCAATGCCAGTGAATATTGTCCAAATAAGAAATGCATCAGGCCAGCCGCTTTGCTTTCTTCGTTTTTGAGCCTCTTTATCGCTCAAAATTAAGCACCTCGCCGAAACACGGGCTGCAAGTGCGCATAGGGCTGAGAAGTGACCGTGTTGGTTCTCCAAGATTGAAAAGTGCGCGTGGTGTGACCGTTGACTTCATATCTTACAATACGCACGCCTCCGCCTTGGTTGAGGGCACCCCGGAACGCTGCCCGATTGATGGCGTTCACTGCTGTTACAGCTGCCAGTTGAATGCCAAACAAAATAGCAGCTTGGTTTAATGACAAAGCGAAAGCAACATTCACTTGGAACTGTATCGCTTTTGTTTGAAGAGAGCCAGCCAAGTTCAAAATCTTACTTAATATGGCTGGGCGCTCAACAAACAAATCAAAAGTAAGCGCATTCGCTCTGTTTAAGTAGCGAATTTCCCGCGGTTGCCATTGGCCAGCGGAGGCTGCCCTGAATAGTGTCCAAATGCCACCTTCTGGCGCGTTTTGCGATGCTTGCGCAGCAACTACCCCTCCGCGCTCAAAACTGGGTGTCGGCACAAATGCCGTGGGCAGAATTATGCTGAATTCACCGTTTTCGTCGAGTATAACTTCAGCATCAGGGTGCATTGCCTGCAAAAA
>Ga0131853_10005283_pt1 | contig 23282 bp, 15 predicted proteins | sample TergutLab28metaG_FD_92764 | JGI IMG/M metagenome (GOLD analysis project Ga0131853, IMG submission 92764) | Labiotermes labralis P1 segment gut microbial communities from Petit-Saut dam, French Guiana - Lab288 P1 (version 2) (version 2) | ecosystem: Host-associated > Arthropoda: Insects >...
ATAGAAATGCGCGATGTGGTAAAAAAACTGGGTAAGAAGCATACAGTCATACTTTCCAGCCACATCCTGCAAGAAGTAAGCGCGGTTTGCGACAGGGTTATGATAATAAACCGGGGCAAAATAGTAGCAAGCGATACCCCAGAACAGTTATCCGCCAACCTTAACCGGGGCAATAACCGTATGCAGGTACGGGTAAAAGGGGAGAAGCAGAAGATACTAAAAGCCCTTACAGAATTCCCAATTATCCGCAATGTAGACATTAGTCCCAGCAAAGAGCCTGGCACAATAGACCTGATACTCTCTGGTGAAAAAGACGACATGGATGTGCGGGAGATTATTTTCAAATGTATGGCCAAAAATAACCTGCCCATACTGCTTATGAAATCAACAGAGCTGACCCTGGAAGAAATATTCCTAACCCTGACCGGGGATACACGCAGCGGCCCCTCTGGCCACGGCCAGTCTTCCATTGTGATAAGCGGCAATGACGCACTTGCCGGAGAAGATGCAGTAGAAGATATAAAAGAAGATATAAAAGAAGATGCAAAAGAAGAAGTATCTCAAGATGAAGACAATGAACCAGAAGAACCAGCAGCTGCAAATGATGAATCAACCGACCCAACCGGAGGTGACAATTAACCATGATACCCATCTATAAAAAAGAAATGCGCACCTATTTTACCCAGATGATGGGGTATATTTTCCTGGCCTTTATGTTACTCCTTATCGGGCTTTTCTTTGTTTTGGTTAACCTAATGACCAGGAATGCTAATTTCCAATCAGTACTTTCCAATACAATCATGTTCTTTTTATTCCTTATCCCCATCCTTACAATGCGGCTGTTTTCTGAAGAGGCACGCCACAAAACAGACCAGCTTCTTTTTACCAGCCCATTGTCCATTGCCTCTATTGTTATAGGCAAGTTTCTTGCGGCTACCACCTTGTTTCTTATGCTGGCTGCAATAACCATAATGTTCCCCCTAATGTTAAGCCGCTTTGCCGAAAGCATGCCGGTAAGCCGTATTGTCGGCTCTTATATTGGCTGGGTGCTTGTTGGTGTCTGCTGTATTGCCGTGGGGGTTTTTGTTTCTGTGCTTACAGACAACCAGATAGTTGCGGCTGCAGGCACTTTTGCAGCGCTGTTTCTTATGTTCCTTATGGAAGCCTTTGCAATGAGTATGCCGACATCCGCTTTTGCTTCGCTGATGTTTGTGGGCTTTATTGTTGTGGCTGTAGCGGGGATATGGTTCAACAGTACCCGTAATATATTGTCCTCTGTTGTGGTGGCCCTTATCGGGATTGCTGTTGCTGTGGGCTTATACCTGTTTAACAATCTTATTTACGACGGCATAATTGTTAGGGTTTTGCGCTGGTTTTCTGTTTTTGCCCGTTATGACAGTTTCAGCGCTGGGATTCTTAATGTCAATGATGTTGTGTATTATGTTTCTTTCTGTGTTCTATTTATCTATCTTTCCATTAATGTTATCGAAAAAAGGAGGTGGCGTTAGTCATGAAGGTATTTTCTTTGTTAAAAGACAAGCGCTTCCGCTATGGCACAATGTCCACTGCCATGATGATTATTGCCGTAGTGGTTTTTGTGCTGGTTAACCTGCTGGCAGACGAGTTTAACCACAGCCGCGACCTTACTGCAGAGCAGTTGTACTCCCTAACTTCCCAAAGCCACCGCTTTTTGGAAGAAGAACTGGATATGGATGTTACCTTATTTTATGTAACCCGTACCGGTGCCGAAACCCACATGGTTTCACAACTCCTTGCGGAGTACGCTGCGGCCTCTTCCCATATCACAACCGAAACCCGGGACCCAATGATTAACCCCACATTTGTGCACCAGTTTATAACCGACATTGATGATAGCATCCCCAATGGCAGTGTTATAGTGCAAAGTGCCCAGGACTTTAGGGTAATAAGGCCTATAGACATGAGGACTTTGGGCCGCAACCAGCAGACTGGCCAGTTGTTTATAGAAAGCCACGATGCAGAGCGGGAGATAACAAGGGCGATACATGCCGTGACCCTGGGTGACCCGCCGGTTATTTACCACATCACCGGCAGCGGCGAAGAAGCACTTCCCCCAGCCCTTGTGGAGTTTATTGAGTCAGAAAACTTTATTGTGCGTACCCTTGACGCTGTTATGAACGATATACCAGAAAGTGCGGACATGATTTTTGTAACAATGCCAGGCCGGGACTGGAGCTCTGTAAAAGCGGACAGGGTGCTGGATTACCTTGCCAACCGCGAAGGCCGGGCGTTTTTTGCCCTTGGGCTTTCACAAGAGCGCTACCCCCAATTGGACAGGGTGCTGCGGGAATATGGCCTGGAACTTGGTGATTATATAATAATAGAAGGGGATCAATCCCGGACATTTATGGGTGACCCTACCATTATGGTCCCTATATATGAGCCTCATGACATCAACGCCCCATTAGTGCTGAACGGTTTTCCCGGGCTATTGCTGATGCAGCCCACGGGGATTAATATCGTCCAAGAAATGCGCAGGCACAGCCTTACTATAGGCCCCGTTTTGTCTACTACAATGAACTCATATGGCCGCCATCTGGACAGCGATGCGCAAACAATTATGCAAATCCCAGAAGATATAGGCGGGCCTTTCCTTACAGCGGTAACTGTAATAGATCAAGTCTTTATTGAAACAACCCACACAACCCAGCTGGTGGTAGTTGCCAATGGGGCAATCATGATGGAAGAAATAGACACCTTTATAGGCGGGGCCAACTTTGCCTTTATTTCTTCAAGCCTTAACTGGCTGCAAGGCCAGCCTCCAGGGATATGGGTACCGGCAAGAAGGCCGCCTGGTGCCACACCGGTTATGCTAAGTGACGCCCAGGTGGTAACAATGACAGGTATCTCTATGGGCTTATTGCCTATTGGTTTGTTTGCTGCCGGTGTGTTTATATGGTTTAGGAGGCGGCATAGCTGATGAAAGAGAAAAAAGGATTTATATCTCTTGCTGTGGCAGTGCTTGTTGTTGTGGGGATGGTGGGCTTGCTTTTTTGGCAGCGCAACCGGGAGCCTGCACCAGAAGAATATGTGCCTGCTGCCCCCCCGCAAGTTATACGTTTAGTTGACCGGCAGGAAGCAGAGGTTACAAAAATAGTTTTTGCTGATGATGACGGCACCCATACCCTGGTACCTTATATTGACGATGAAGGGCAGATACAATGGCGATGGGAAGGGGCAGACTATGTCCTGCACCTCCCATTCGCAAGCAATAAAGCGCGGGCGTCTTTTAATTTATTCTCCAACCAAATAATACACGAAGACATCCACGAGGTGCCTGACCTTAGGCTTGAGGAATTTGGTTTTTCCCGCTTAGTTGTGACGGCCCATTACAATGACGGAACAACCAAAAATTTGTATATGGGTGGCCCAACCCCAGACTTTGTGGGGTACTTCATGATGGTTGAAGGTAACCCTGGGTTATATGTAATTTCCCGTTCCAATGGTGACAGGCTATTGCAAGGGCTGGAGGATATGCTGTGCACAGCCCTTCCCTTCTGGGATGCGGAAACTGCGGATTATGTACTGCTTGTGGAACGTGGGCGCGACCCAATAGAATTTTCACGGGTAGACCATGAAACAATTGAAGGCGCAACTTTTTTGCAGATGATAGAACCCATCCCTTACAGGGAAGTCCATGCTTCTGGTTTTCAGCATCATATAATTGATGATTTTGGCGATTTTAGGATTAGCGGCCTTGCAAGCCTGCACCCTGCAGATTTAAGCCCTTATGGCCTGGATGACCCGGTTGTGGAGTTTATATACAAAGCCTTCCATGGGGAAGCCCATCTGCTTTTTGGGGATGTATTTTTTAGGGATGTAAATGGTACAGAAACTGCCTTTATTTATGTAAAATTTGCTGACAGGCCCCATGTATTTGAAGCATTGTACGAGCCTGCACGGGCACTTAAAAACGTAAACTTCCTGCGGTTTATTGATAGGTTTATCGCCCTTATAAATATCCAGGATGTGGGGCGGATAGACATTACTGCCCCAAATGGTGAATTTGAGGTGTATATTAACCATGATGATGAAGATGAGCGGGATATTGCCCCTACAATAAATGGTATATCTGTTGCGGAACAGCCATTTAGGGTGGCCTATAGGCTGCTTGTAGGCCTTGGGATAGATGGGGAAGTCGAGCCTTTTACGCCCACCGCACCGCCTATTTATACTGTTACCCATTCCTTGCTGGAAGGGGATGATGTGGTGTTGCATTTTTATGCCCATGACGACAATTTCCTTGCAGTGTCTGTTGATGGGGAAGAGGCTTGGTTTGTTACTGGGCGGGTTAATGTTGAGAGGTTTTTGACAGCTTTGGTTAATTTGATGTAGGTTTGGTATGTATGTTGTATGCGTAGGGGGCGGTGTCCTCGACGCCCCGTTAGCCTTTGTAAATACTAGGCTGCGGGGCGTCGAGGACGCCGCCCCATATGCGCAAACTTAAGGAAAAAAGCCATAAGAATAGTGGAAATCCCTCATCTTCGTCGTTGCGAGGCGAAGCCGAAGCAATCCAGCAGAATCCACGGATTGCCTGGATTGCTTCGGCTTCGCCTCGCAACGACGAGCTAAGCAGTAGTGCCTTTTTGCCTTAGATGCGGTAAAGATGAGGTTAGATGCCCTTAAGTTTGCGCCTATGGGACGCCGCCCCCTACGTATATTGTATAATTATTGGTACAAAAATAGCATAACCATATGCAAAAATCTTAATTATTTCGACCATTGGCCGGGAGATTTGCAATTCACGCTAACTTACTCTAACCCCGGCCCCGACTTTGCCAAATAAATTAGAATGGTATGGCTGGGTTATAAAGCATTTGATAAAACCCAAGTAAATCCTCATGATGCTTGAAGCCAAAGCGTGTGTATAAATGCACTGCTGGATTTGCTTTCATGACTTCCAAGAAAATGGGCTTTCCTTGTTCCCCTGCCAATGTGATGATATGGGTCAAGTATAGAGAGCCGATGCCGTTATTTCTTGCTTTTTCAATTAAATTGATAGAAACTCCATCAATTTTATCGTCTTTTACATCATAGGCAAAAAAGCCGACTGTTTCATGATCTAGAAGCAGTTTTCGGAAAAATGTTCTTTCTGTTTTATCGTTAAATTCATTAACAACATTTTCATCAACCCACACGCCATAAAGGTCATGGTTTTCATCAACATATTTCTTAAAGCAAACCCTTATTACTTGGATATAGCTTGGTAAATCATCGGCAACAACATTTTCTATAGAAAACCCTTGCTGAATTAGATTCGGCGGTAGCATCATATGCTTCCTCTCCTTATCCAGTATTAATATTTTACGGTATACCCGCTCAAATCCCCATAAAGGGTTTCAATCCTGCCTGCACCACCAGACTGGTGATAAATCCCCCACCCATCGGCGCAGCAGAAGAAGGCTTTGAAGTTATCCTGCCCAACCGCAGGTTTAAAAGTAAGCACCTTATTAACCCCATCGCAATTGAACCCAGTAAGGGCAAGCAAGACGCCATAACTAGCCAAAGATCTTGCATAATGGTGGCCGCATTCCACTTCGTTCCATGGGCTGCGTTCTATACCGTCGTGGCGGGCGCGGCAGGCTTCTACAATTTTTAGCCCTTCATCCACAAATCCTTCATAAATAAGGTGGGATGCCACCTGATACTCAATCCCTGTCCACACTTCATCGCTGTAAACAAAGGGTATGCGTGGCCGTTGGCCCTTTGGCCAGCTGCAAAGCAGCAGCCCGCTGTTTTGGTTGAGGGCATACATACGCTGCACATTATTAAAATCACTGAAATCTTCAACAAAATTGTATTTGTATATGGATTTTACTGCGCTTTTTATATGCTCTGGGTTCATAAGATGCCCAAGGCCGCATACATGGGCTTGTTGCTGGCCTAGTAGTTGGTCTGCCAGGCAGCCTTTTCCGTATTGGTATTTATACTCGTTTACGTCATTAATTTTTTGCTCGTAATATTCGCCATTGAAGGTTTCCGCGTCTAATATTTGGGCGCCTTTTTCCCTTATTGCTGCATATTTATCGGCGGCGGCGTCATCCCCAAGGTAGCGGCATATTTCTTCCCCGGCCCTAAGGGCTGCGTAGTATATGGAATTTAGCATGCTGCTGATACCGTAAAACTCGATGTCATAGGTGTTATGCTGCTCGCCGTCCATGATGCCATCCATATCGGTATCCCAGTGGGTGAATGCGTATTCTAGTGCCCGTTTTGCGTTTGGCCACAGTTCCTTTATGAATGCGTCGTCCCCGCACAGCTTCCAGTCTCTGTACAGGCGTACTACCGCCCCTAGTTGCCCGTCTGTGGCGGCTTTCATGTCATGGGCATTGTCGTGCATATTTACCCTTGCCCTAAAGTGCATATGCCCGTCGGCCTCTGTTTCATAAAGAAACTCTGTGCGGCGCATAGAGCGCTCCAACTCTGGAAATAAGAATGCCATGGTTTGGGTGTAATTCCATACATGGGTACAGTTGCCGTCGCAACAGCCGTGGGTGTCCAGGCAGCCCTCCCAGGCGTAGAAAGTGCCGTCTTCTACCCTAAAACAGGTTGTGCTGCGTATTACTGTAATGTTTGTGGAAACCGCGTCCAGTACATAGTGGGGCAGGGTGCTGCTCATTAGTGCGCCTGCAAAGCGGCGGCTTTCTTCTTCCAGCCGGGGCAGGTTTTTTATGAAATATCCTGCGCTTTCTAGGGGTGGGCCAAATTTTGCGTAATAATTGCGGGTTATTAGGTCTGGGGTACAGCAGTTGTTATCATCACAGCCGCAAGCGGTGCCAATCAGCTCGCTTTCCTTCTTGTACCAGGATTTTATGCGGTTTGGCCGGTACCAGCTTAAGATAAACTCGAACTCGGCATCTTCCCCTGGTGCAATTTCCTTCTTTACGCAGAGGGAGGCCATGGAAATCTGGCTTGAGTGCAGGGTGTTGCCTTGACCGGGCAGGCCGCGCCCTGGGGTAAGCTCTCCGTCTTCGGTGAAGTCGTTCCAAAAGTCCTGTAAGCCGTCCCACCATGCGCCTTCGTTCCAGTCATCCATGTGGGTGACATTTTGCCCTTCTGTTGTTAAGAATGCCATCTCAAAGTAGTCTATATCTGACTCTTTTTTGCCCCCTGGTAGGAAGTGAAACCCACGGTGGCTGCCCCGTTCTACATATTTGTTGATGCTTTTACCGTCATAGTGTGGATTTTTCATGGAGCTTACGCCGGTGATGTTGCACAAGTTTGCCATAGAACCTGCAACACTGACGGTGAGAGGTTCCGTGGATGTATTTTTCACCTTGTATCTTAAAAGAGCTACCGGTAAAGACGAATCATCTGTATTAAGGGGGATAAGTGGGGTAAAGGCCATAAGCTGGGCCTCCACAGGCATTTTTTCGTCCCACAGTTTATAGTTTACAAAGGGGTAATTGCCGCTCATTTCCGAATTGCGGAAGCGTGCCATACCCCCAAGCTCCACAGAAAAAGCCCCGTGAGAATGGTCAAAGGGCGGGGCAAGCTGGGATTCCAGGGCTTTTGCGTGGATTTTTCCGCTGGGGGACTCTGTCCTTATGGCAAAAAAAGTATATGGGCTTCTATGCCCTTTGTTGGGCTTATTAAAAAGCTCGAAATCGCAAAGCCTTACGTTCTGATCCAGGGAGATATTGCCTGTGCCAATGCCGCCAAGTAAAAACCTGGCGGCAGAGGCATTTTTGTCATAGGTCATTGTTACACCCCGTTTTCTAATTATTCTCTAGATAATCTTTGTCTGGTAACTGTGGAAATTTTACTGCTGGCAGGGTTTGATACCAATATGCTACAGAGGATAGGTCATCCTGTAGGGGAAGGTAACGTCCGCCTTCGCGCCAGCCAAGGGCTTGCATTGTTACTTTAAGGTCAGATTCGAAGCGGATTGGGTCTACTATATGCCAGCGGTACATTCCAAAGCATTGCTGGCTTCTGTATAACCCGTCCGGCCGGATTACCTGGTGCAGCCCTGCATAGGCTGTGGAAAATTCCTGGTACTGTTTGGTTGTTTTATTTTCGAAGTTGTAAGAACCGCAGAAATAATCTTCTGTCCCTGTGCCGCAAATGGTGGGGTAGTCTGTATCCCCGTCCATGTAAAATTTAATCTCACCTTCGCCCCACCAGCCTGTGCTGTTGGATTGCCATGCCATGTATGTGCCCACAAATTGGCCTTGGCCTTGTATGCCATCCACTATTGTATACACATCTTTGTACGGAAGGGGGTTGACCCTGCGGAATTGGGCGTGGAAGTATGCGGCATCGTCGGGGACATCTGTAAGGGTGTAGTCGATTTGGTAGTACATAGTTACTGGGTTGTCATCCCGGTTTTCCAATGTCATGCGGCAATGTTTTTTAAATGGCATTTGCCAGTAGCTATTGAATGCGCTGCCTGGGTTTACGCAAATTGCAAGGGAGTTTAGGGGTGCAAAAGAGTCCCACCCGCTTGCGAAAAAGTCCCCGATTGGGCATTCAATGGAGGGGTTTTCCTGCCCGTCCCAATACGCCCGTAAAATAGTGTTGCGCCATTTGCCGGTGGGTGTAAGCCAAATATGCTGTATACAGCCGGGGCCTTCTATATCGGCTATTGTAAAAACTTCCCCTGGCTGCAGTACAATGTAGGGGTTAACTTTCCAGCCAAGACCCAGATCCCTTGCTGCGTTGCGGGCTGTGCCTTGTTCTAGGGGGCACATGCCGCCCTTGCCTTTTTCACCGGTATAGTTTTCTGGGGAAATAGAGCGGGTTTTTGCCTTTGAGGTCATGAACAGATTGCCCATGTTGGTGTTTAAACCGTTGAAGCTCATAGAAACATCTCCTTTTATGGTAATTTTTATGCGAGTATATATGCGAGGTAGGGGGTTGTCAAAGATATGAATGCTTTCGGCAAAAATGAGAAAACCACCCACGGTTCATTCTTGTGGCCATTGCAGTTGGTGATATTATCATGTTAGAATCGCCGCAATAACGGACTGATAGTTAAGGGGGGTAATGTAGCAATGTACTTCACATGGGTAGATTATCCTGCGCAATACGAAGAAGAGATTGAAGAATGGTGTGACGAACCAGCTATCCGCTTTGCCCTTGATGAAGACAGTATTAAGGCAGAGCATCAATGGTATCTTGATTCTGACAAGTACGTGCATAATGGCAATTATTTTTGCAAAGTTGTACTTAATGGTGATACGCCCATTGCATTATTCATGCTTGCTGCATTTGAAGATGAAGCTAAAATGCAGCTACCTGAAAGGTTGGTTTGATTGGGTTTATCCAGCATCTGCTGCTGACCGCTATCTTGCATTCCGGAATAAATAGCCTAGTTTATAATGATTTAAATCCGTGTAAATCCGCCTTTTCCGCCTTTGACCTGGCCAATTATCTATAAAAACGGCACAACACGTTGAAAACAGCAACACATTTAAAATACAAAGGAGTGCTAAAATGCCAAAATTACAAACCCCCAATCCAAGATGGATGTGGTACCCAGGGGATTTCGAAATCCACCATTCACTAAAACTACACTGCCGGCGGGAAGAGCGGGGCTTTATATGGCCAGCATTTTGGAAGCTAGACGACTGTTGGCACAATGTAATCTTCCGCAAAAAAGTGCAAATAAACCACCCAGCCACAATCAAAGTGTCTGGCACAGGGGTTGGCTACCTTGAAATAGGCACAAAGCGCTACCACTATAATGAAACCGCCATCCTTACCCCAGGAGAGTATTCGCTGCTGGTTATGGCAGTAAAAATGGATGGGCTCCCGGCAATTTTTGTTGCAGGGGGCGGGCCTTGCAAGGATGCCATAACCAGCGCGGACGGCTGGGAAGTAACCCATCTAATTGGCGAAACTGGCCGCCTAGACGGCCCAGGTTGGAAGCCAGTAGGGCATAACACTATGTACATGTGTGAAAACGATAACCCAGAAATTTTTAAGTTTGAATATGAAACCATAAAACCCATTGCCCAGCGGAAAATTGATGAGGGTATTTTATACGACTTTGGCCGTCAAACCTTTGGTAAGCTGGTGTTTGAAAATATTGCACCAGGGCCAGCAATGCAGGTATTTTACGGGGAGTCTGAAACCGAAGCCCTGGATACAGCCCTAAGTTATATCAGTGACCAAGTACCGGAAAATGTTTCTGATTATACTATGATACCCCGCGCATTCCGTTATATAGCCGTAAAAGATGCAGGGCGCAGTCATACCCTTACCGCAGACTATGAATTTCTGCCATTAGAATACAATGGCAAATTCCAATGCTCGGACGAGATGTTAAACCGCATCTGGGATGTTGCGGCTTACACTTTTCACTTAAACAGCCGGGAATTTTTCCTGGACGGTATAAAGCGTGACCGATGGGTATGGTCTGGGGATGCGTATCAAAGTTATCTTATAAACTATTATTTATTTTTTGACCGGGATATTGTAAAGCGCACAACCATAGCCCTGCGTGGGAAAGACCCGGTAGAGCAGCATATCAACACCATAATGGATTACACCTTCTACTGGATAATAGGTGTAGCCGATTATTACCGCTTTACCGGCGATGTTGCTTTTGTGGGAGAAATATGGCCAAAGATGAAAACCATGCTGGACTTTATACTTTCCCGGTTAAACAGCGACGGCCTGGCAGAAGGGCTTCCTGGTGACTGGATATTTATTGACTGGCATACCTACTTAGATAAAACCGGCCCCCTGTGTGCAGAGCAAATGTTGCTGGCCCGCGCCCTAGAAAGCGCTGCTGTGTGCGCCGGTCTTATTGGCCAGGACGGCAGCCTGTACCAGGCCAAGGCAGACGAACTGCGTAACACCCTTGATATTCTGTATTGGGACAAAAAACAGGGGGCATATATTGACAGTTTTGCCTCTGGAGGTTTTAATGTCACCAGGCATGCAAATATATTTGCAATTTTACATGGTTTTGCAAAAGGCGACAAAGTACAAACAATTATTGATAAAGTGCTAAAGAATGATGCAATACCCCAGATAACCACACCATACTTTAAATTTTATGAACTGGAAGTGCTGTGTGCCACCGGTGAAACCCAGGCAGCACTGAATATTATGCTGGATTATTGGGGTGGGATGCTTAACCTGGGGGCAACCTCTTTTTGGGAAGAGTATGACCCAACTCAAGACTTTCCCGAGCACTACGCAATGTATGGTGACAAATATGGAAAGAGTTTATGTCATGCCTGGGGGGCAAGCCCAATATACTTATTGGGGCGGTATTTCTTGGGTGTGAGCCCCACAAGTGATGCATATGAAACATTTGATGTTGTGCCCAACCTAGGCGGATTGGAATGGATGGAAGGTGTTGTGCCGGTTTCTGGCGGTGAAGTAAATGTTTATGCCAGCAAAACTTGCGTGAAGGTGTGTGCCAGTGTACCCGGTGGGACCTTAGTGTGGAATGGTGAACGCATTCCGTTACCACAAGGGGTTATGGTAGAACGAAGCTATAAAGCATAATCAAAGCCTCCCTATATGGCCGTTGTCGTTTTGGGTGAACCTTTTCCAACCTAGTACATGAAGCACAAAACCTTGAAGTATAGCCAGCAAGTTAGTATAGCTTACTAACCGATAAAAGGAGTAAATCATGCGAACAGTCCATTACGAGCACCTAACCCCAGGGGAAATTCTAGCCGAAAAAAAGCGGATTCCCGTATGTTACCAGCCTATAGGCCCCCTGGAATGGCACGGCCCCCACTTGCCAATGGGCATGGACCCCCTAAACGCAGCCGCCCTTGCCGCTGAAACGGCACGTATACTAGGCGGTGTAGTACTTCCCACACTATATTGGGGGACAGAAAGGGAGCGCAGCCCAGAAATGCTGCGCAATATAGGCTTTAAAGGGGATGAATGGATTATAGGCATGGACTTCCCCGCAAACCCTATGGAAAGCTTCTATACCCCGGAAGATGTATTGGGCATAATTGTCCGCGAGCGCTTGCGCCAGCTAATCAAGCAAGGGTACCGCCTTATTGTACTCATAAACGGTCACGGTGCCGGAAACCATATTGACACCCTACAGCGGCTGTCTGCCGAATTAACCAATGGCTTTTATTACGGGTATGGAAACGAAAAAGCGGAGAACCCGCCAACGGTGCTTTTCCCGGCAATTTTAAACCCGATTGGTGATGACGATATTGACTATGGTCACGCAAACCTATTCGAAACAGCCGTGATGATGCACCTTCATCCAGAAAACGTGGATTTAGGCGCACTTCCTTCAGCAGACAAACCCCTTAAAAATATAGACTTTGCCATCGTGGATGGAGAAACTTTCTCTGGCAATCCCAACAGTGATTTTACTGTAAGCAAAACCCCATATGACGCTACTGCAGAAGAGGGGGCGCTGCACTTCGAACGGTCAATTAAGGCCCTTACAGGAAGCATATGTGCCGAGATAAAACGTCTTGGATTGAAATAAGGGATACAAAATACAAATATGACAGGGGATATAACCATGAAAATATGCATGATAGGCTGTGGAAACCACTCAACATTTGTACACGGGCCATCTTATAAAAAATATGCAGCATTGCATAAAAATATTGAGCTTGCCGCTTGTTGCGACCTAAGCCCAGAAACAGCTGCCCAGTACGCCAAAGAATTTGGTTTTGCCCGCTCATATTCCAATTATATGGAAATGTTGGATGCAGAAAAGCCAGATATGGTATGCATAATCTTACCCATAACCCTTACAGAAAAAGTGGCAATAGAAGTCCTTGAAGCTGGTTACAATTGCATTATAGAAAAACCGCCGGCCCTAACGCCTGAAGGTGTATTAAATATTAAAGCAGCCCAAGAAAAAGCACAAAAACAACTGCGGGTATGCTTTAATCGCCGCTATATGCCACTTGTCCGTTATGTAATAGGCGAAATTGCCAAAGCAGGGGAGTCTATACAAGCCATCCACTACGAAATGCACCGCTACCGCCGTGGGTGTGAAGATTTTTCCAGCACAGCAATACATGGCATAGACCTTGTAAAGCATGTGGCAGGTGCAGAATACGCAAATCTGCGCTTTGATTATTATCCAATAGAAAACAATGACCAAAAAGGAAGCCACATATACTTAAGCGGCCAGTCAGAAAAAGGTACAGCCCTGCGCCTTGCGTTTATTCCCCTTTCTGCCGCAGACAGGGAATGTATTTCTGTACACACCCCAAGCACTAGCTATTTTGTAGAGCTTCCCGTTACCAAGTATGACCGTGACGGGATGATTAGGGTCATAAAAAATGGTACAGAAGCAGAAGTGTCATATGCCCAACTTGCTGCCAATGATGGGGAAGAGTACTTTGCCCGCAATGGTTTTTACAACTGCACAGCATCATTTTTGGATGCCCTAACCGCAGGCGAAGATAACCGTGAAGGACTTATTGCGTCTACTGTACAGTCAGTTGAAGTTGCGCAATGCGTAAGCAGACAGCAGCCGGTCTATGTACTTAGCTAATAAAATTTACATGCCTTATTAAGGGCCTTGCTTGTAAGTAATTACATGCAAGGCTTTTTATCGTGGATTTAGCGCTAAAGGCATTAACAATTTATATAATGCCTATTGACAGATGCTTTGTGTAACATTACAATGCCTGTAAAGAAAAGGGCATGTATTGCTAGTTATTTTGAATATGCAACTCATATATTCCAGAGGAGCGATTTGCATGGAAAGTATGTCGCCAAACGCGCCAGCAGTTGACGCTGCAGCTCTAAAGGCCGAGTTTAAAAAAAGACGTAAACCATTATCCGCAAGATTGTGGGATCACCGCTATATTTATTTGCTAATGTTTCCTGGTGTGGTCTCGGTTCTGTTGTTCCACTATGTGCCGTTATATGGGATTCAGCTTGCTTTTAAGGAGTTTAATTTTTCACTAGGGATATGGGGCAGCCCATGGAACGGGCTGGAAAACTTCCGCAGGATGTTTGATAACCCCATGTTTATGCGGGCCCTTACCAATACGCTAATCATAAGTGCCGGGCGCTTGATTACCGGCTTTCCTGTCCCCATTTTACTGGTTTTGCTTATCAACGAGCTTAGGTTAAAGCGGTTTAGGAAAGTTGCCCAAACTATAATGTTTATACCGCACTTTATTTCATGGGTAGTTGTAGCAGGTATTATCATCAATATCTTTAATGTATCTACCGGTTTGTACGGCAACCTGTGGCGCCATTTCTTTGACTCCACCCCCCGTTCTATTTTGACAGACCCATCCTTGTTTAGGGGCTTGTTATACGGCTCTGGCATTTGGAAAAGTGCTGGCTGGGGTATGGTTATCTACTTAGCTGCAATAGCGGGTATTGACCCAGGACTTTATGAGTCTGCCCAGCTTGACGGGGCCAACCGCCTCCAGCGGGCCCTTTATATCACAATCCCAATGCTGTCATTTGCTATCGCCCTAAACCTTATTTTGTCACTAGGCAGTGTTATGGATGCTGGTTTCGAGCAAATAATAAACCTATATTCACCCCAGGTATTTAGGACTGGCGATATTATAGATACTTTTGTTTTCCGTTTTGGTATTGTGCAAGGCCGGTTCCACATTGGTGCAGCGGTTGGGTTATTTAAATCTTTAATCAACTGTGTACTGTTGATAACTGCTAACCAGGTATCTAAGAAGCTTAGCGGTTTTTCATTGTTCTAATACCCTACAAAAGGAAGGTGGTTGGTTTATGCGGCGCAGATTTAAAATAGGAAAGTTTAATGCCTTCGATATTTTTAACATACTACTCTTTTTGGTTTTATGCTTTATTATGCTGTATCCGTTTTGGAGTGTATTAATGCTTTCCTTAATAACATCCACAGAAAATGCCCAAAGGACATTTATCCTATGGCCTCATAGTATTAATCTGTCATCGTGGCGGTTTGTGTTCTCTACAGATAGGTTTCCCCGTTCGTTTATAATTACAACAATAGTTACTATTGCCTCAACTTTGTACCATTTGTTTATTACAACAACCTGCGCATATGCCCTCACCAAAAAAACTGTGCCAGGGTATAAAATAATCATGGGGATTTTAGTTGCGACTATGTTCTTCAGCGGCGGGCTTATACCTTGGTATATGCTTATCCGCAGCTTGGGTATGATGAATACCTTGTGGCCGCTGATTGTTGGCTCTATGGGGTTTATAAACTTTGCAATTGTAAGGGCCTTTATTAGGCAAATACCAGAAGGCCTTGAGGAGTCTGCATATATAGACGGCGCAACAGAACTTCGGATATTTATAAGCATAATACTCCCGCTTTCTAAGGCAGTAATCGCTGTTATTTCCTTGTGGATAGCAGTTGGTGCTTGGAACGCGTTCTTCGGGGCTATGCTTTTCCTTCCAACACGGCCGGATTTACACACATTGCAGCTTGTGCTGCGCCGGATGCTTGTTGGTGAACAAGGTGCTGGTGCTGGTGACCTTGGTGCTGCGGCAGAGATTGCATACCGCCAACAGTTTGGTCATGATGCTATGATTTTCCCCGCTGGTATACAAAGCGCTGCAATTGTATTGGTAACAACCCCAATGCTTATGCTATTCCCATTCCTGCAGAAGTATTTTGTTAAAGGTATACATCTTGGCTCTATGAAGGGTTAAGTTGATATAAAAGTAAAAGTTAAAAAGGAGATGAAAGCTTTGAAAAAAATTCTAGTACTTGTTGCAGTACTGTTGCTTGCTGTTGTTGTTTTTGCGGCATGTGACCGTGGCGGCGACGGCGGCGAAACGCCTCCAGTAGCAACCCCAACACCAGAAGCAGCACCACCAGCAGACCAAGGTGCACAAGAAACCCCACCAGAGGTGGAAGATGTACCAACAGAAAGAGTTTCCTTTACTATCCGCCCAACCCATGACGCGGTAGTACCAGGAATAGATGATCCAATTTTCCACCTTATCCAAGACTCACTTAATGTGGAAATCAACCCAATAAATATCGAAGATGACCAAATCATGGCAGTTATGGCTGCAGCAGGTGACCTTCCAGACGTTTTCTGGCTAAACACCTTCATGCATGACAACTTCTATAACTGGATTGACCAAGGAATCTTGCGTTCTATCCCAAGGGATATGATTGCACAGCACCCAGAAGTGAACCGCAGAGTTAACGCTTCTATGGAAATCGACATTGTTTCCCAAGTAAGAGGCGGCGATGTATGGTTCCTTCCAAGGCCATTTGACATTAACCCACTGCTTACCGCATCCCCTATGCGCTTGTGGTACCGTGCAGACTGGGCAAGGGACTTAGGCCTTGACACCCCACAAACCACAGATGATTTGTGGAACATGCTTGAAGCCTTCCAAAATGAACAACCAGGCGGAAATGGCCCAGTTTTTGCTATGACCGCACCTGGCAACTGGACACTAACAGCTATGATAGCAATGTTCTCTGGCCATGATATGGATGGTTGGTCTTATTATGAAGGACAATGGATTCCCAACTTTGCCAACCCTGCACAGCTTGTAGGCCTTCAGTGGCTGCGTGATGCGTATCAAGCAGGATTTATTGACCCAGAATTTAGCATAACCGGCTGGATGCCAGCCCTTGAAGCACTTGCTGATGGTACTGTAGGTTTTGTACCACGTAATGGCCAAGACCCATTCTGGGTAATGCGTACAAACCGTTTTGTAAGGGATATCATGGGCGAAGGTTATACAGAGCTTGATGCGTTCCAAACTGGTACCCTTGGCATTATGCCTCCGCTAGTTGCACCAGGCAACGACCGTGCATACTGGCCGCCACTCATGAACTCTGACGGCTGGGTTGTAAGCAGCCGTGTAGACGATGTGACACTTGATGCCATTCTTCGTTTCTTCGAATTTGGTATGCAGCCAGAGAACGTAATCATTGGCCGCCATGGTATCGAAGGCGAAACCTATGAAATAATTGATGGCAGAATAGTAAGAATGATTGACCCAGAATCAGAAACAGAAGCACCATTTAACGTAACAGTAAAATGGCCAGGAACCGCGCTTCTTAACCAACTTACCTGGGACTCAAACACCTTCTGGGATTTTAATGAGCCAGAAACAATGATTGGCCACAATGTATTTAGAGAAGAATCTCTAAGAATAAACGAACCATACAATGCCGCTGGTATTGACGAAGGCGAAGGTGTTGTATTGCGTATTGCAAGGCTTCCCGCATTCCTTGATATGCGTGACTTTGTTGACCCACTCAATGACTTTGTACTCATGATGAGAGGCACAAGGCCGCTGGAAGACATGTGGGCAGAAGCTATGGACGAGTGGAACGCACTTGGCTTGCAAAGAGCTATTGATGAAGCCACTGCGTTTATGGCAAGCCGTTAATCATAAGTTTTAAGTGATTTAATATTTATTAGAAGGAGGCTGTCGCTGCTGATTTTTGTTGCGATAGCCTCTTTTTTATTAAAGGAGAGCAAAGCCCGCCCCCCATATGCATTAACTTTTGAACAAGTAAATGTCATTTGTTTAAAAAGGTATGGGGTGTGGGGCGCAAGCCCCACGGTTTTCCGCTAAAGTTTTTGGTCAAGTTTTTTTCAAAAAACTTGCGGGTGTGGGCGGAGCCCACGGTTTTGCTTTAAGTTAGTATGGGGCAGCGCCCCATTCAAAAGGAGGAAGGAAATGAGCAAAGCTTTCGAAAAAACCTATGACATAGACCTATCAATGGAAGTAGTCACCCCTCATGCAACATGGGGCAAGCCCCTAGCAGGCGGCCCTTTATCTGTTTTTTTTGCCCCAAATATTAGCCATGCAAGAGAAGTGATAGAGCTGGCCCAGCGCTTTGAACTAGACTACGAAACTGTCCTTATAGACCGCAACTGGGACACCAATAAGTGGGGCCTTGGGGATTTTTATGACCTGCGCGGAGGGATATGGGATGATGCAATTGTCCTGCAAAATCTAGAAAACGCAGTATGTTCGGACAAGCATTTTGATGTAATGTTTATCCCAGGAGTTAATGGATGGCGGCGTTTTTCTGACAAAGCCAAAGAGGCTATTTTGCGCCGTGTAAAAGAAGGGGCCGGGCTTATAATCAACCAGCCGCAACATGGTGTTGACATGCCGGAAGTAGAGGGTTCGCTGCCTGCAATCCTGGAAAAAGACCGGGAAGATGGACAATACCGTGCCCCGGTAAAGTTTGACCCATGGCTGCAAGAACTTTGCCCCTTAATCCCCATGCACGAAGAACGCTACCGCCCCGACGGTTATGCCAACATTGACTATGATGTGCTTGGGCATGAAGACTGGACATTTAATAACCATTATATAAACAAGGGTTTCCCCGCTTGCGAAATAGATTTTTCAGAGCTTGGATACTACCCATACAAAGCCGATGGTGATGTAATAATAAATTCGGCCAGCGGCGCCCCAATAGCGGCGGTAAAAACTGTGGGTAAAGGCCGGGTAATTGCTTTTGGCTACCTTCCTAAGGCCTTTATGCCAAATGATAAAGCTGTAATACCTGCAGAAGGCGGCTGTTTTGACAGCCTAAACCTGGCTGCAATACCACCAGAAAAAAATGTGCGCTACGAAACAGGGGAGTATTTTTATGCCTTCCTGGGACGCGCTATGATGTGGGCCTCTGGCCGGGACAAGAATGTTATTTCCTCCGTGTCATTTAAAGATGACGGCCTTTGCTTAACCAGCAGTGCCAACGAACATGTATATAGAATCAAAAATGACTACGATGAACTTGTTGCCGAAGGTGTGATAGAAGACGGCCAGGTTGCAATAACAGCCGGGGCCCATGGCAATCTTCGCTTCGAAATCTTAGCAAAAGTAGATGGCAAGGTAGCCGAATGGCAAACATATGTAAAGAAAAACCCAATTGATGCTGCAATTTCATTTGCACTTAACGAAGACTTTGCTGATGCATCGTTAAATGCAGGCGATATTTTTAACGCTGCTGCCGATTTTAAGAATATTGGCAACTGCACCTGGGAGCTGAATGTCCTGGATGATTTTGAACATGTGCTATGGACAGCTTCCGGGCAAGGTGAAGGCATACATTGGGTAGAGTATACAGTAGAGCCAGCCCTGTCCTTAAACTTACGGGCCCAGGCAAAACTTATAACCCCAGATGGTTTTACATTGGTTAAAATAGAAACCCCAAGGGTTGTTGTTATCCCTGTAGACCGGGGGATTAATGACTTTGAGGCTTTCCTGTCCCCAGTAATACGCGGCAATTCAACTTTGCTAAACATCATTGGCCAGCGTATGCGCGACATGGGCGTGACTGGATTATATCCAGGAAGCTACCGCAGTATGGCCTCTTCTGGGGCAGATGGTTTGGGGGTTTATTGGTATAAGCGCGCCCAATATATCAGCAACAAGGAGGACTACCTGCGCACTGGCGATAAAAAATACCTGTGCCGGAAGCCTTGCCTAAATGACCCAGAATTTTGGATTGAAATGGAACCAAAAATTGAAGCCGCGGTAACAAAAGCCCGCAGCACCTCGCCTGTTGCCTATTTTGCCAACGATGAAGGCTCCCTAACCTGTTATAAAGATGAGCTGGAATTTTGCTTCTGTGACTGCTGCATGAGCGGCATAAGAATATGGCTAAAAGAGCAATACGGCGACTTGGCAAAGCTTAACGCAGCATGGAAAACAAATTACGAAAATTGGGACCAAGTAATGCCCGACACCTACGACGAAGCTTTTGCCCGGGGCAACTATCAGTCCTGGGGTGACCATAGGCTTTATATGGAGCTAGTGTTTGCCGGGGTTTACGAAAAACTTAATACAATTGTGCGCCGGTATGACGACAAGGCAGTGCTTCGTATGTCTGGCTGCCAGGAATCTTCTGCATACACCGGCTGCGATTATTACGAGCTGCATAAGTATGTGGGTTATTTTGAAGCCTATGGCGGCGGTAACCAGATGGAATTCCACCGCTCGTTCATAAAGCCCGGCACTATTTTAGGCGGCTGGACAGGTTATGGGGTAAGTGGGATTACCGCCCGGCATCAAATATGGTTTAGGGTGCTGCACGGGCTTACACTGCACAGCCTGTTCTGGTTTTATTCCAATATAAACCCAGACTATACCTACCCAAAAACAGCCCAAGACTTGGCTAAGCCTTTAATAGAGCTGCGCCGGGAAGGTATTGGCAAGCTGCTGCTTCATGCCAGCACAAGGGATGCGCTGGGCATTGCCATGCATTACTCTATGCGCTCTGTTCACGGGGCGTATGCCCACGATAAGGAGTCAGTATTTTCCGCAAACCGTGAAGGCTGGGTAAACCTGCTGGAGGACTGCGGTTACCAGTACAACTTTATTGCTACACCACAAATTGAAGCCGGTGAGCTTGCAGGATATAGCACATTAATCTTGCCTTATTCCATTGATTTATCTGAAAAAGAAGTTGAAGCTATCAAGGCCTTTGCCAATGGCGGCGGGGTTGTTATCGGGGATTTCCAAACCGGGGTTATGAACAATGGCCCAAGATGCCCCGGGACTCTAGACGAAGTTTTTGGGGTAGAGCGGCGCAACATCCATAACCGTAAATTCTTTACCTGTCAGGAGTTTAAGCCTTCGGACAACTTTAGTGCATTTGAAATTCCAAAAGAAGACGGGGAGTTTTGCCTGCCTGGGTTTTTCTTTGCAGAGGAAGGGATAAGAACATCTGCCACCAGCAAAGCCGCATATTATCAGGACTTTGCACCGGCATTGTCCGCTGTGGTTGTAAATGACTATGGCAAGGGTAAGGGTATTTATTTGAACATTGCCATGGATGCCTACGTGGATGTACGCAAAACCAGCGGTGGTGCAATGCGCAGCCTGATAAAGGTAATACTGGACTTTGCAGGTGCTACCAAGTTTTGCAGCCTTACAGACCCTGAAAGCGGGGAAGCTGTAGAGGCTGGCCACGAAACCGTGTACTACAGCGCACCTGGTGCCAAGTATGTGGCAGTGCTTAGGGATGCGGAAGACTCCCGCGCCAAGAGCCATGACGGCCTTATTGTAGGCGGCTCGGCAGATGATGATGTGGACGAGTCTGTGGAAGATTTAAGGTTTAATTTCTACGAAAAAGCCCATATCTACGATGTGCGGGAAGGCCGCTACCTGGGCGAGACCGATAATGTTGATACAAAGCTTGCAGTAGGGGACGTGAAAATACTGGCTATTCTGCCAGAAAAACTTGATAGGGTGGAATGTGCTGTGCCTGCTGCGGTCACCCGTGGTGACAGTTTTGATATTAATATCGCAGCTGTTACAGCATCTGGCAAAACACCGGAATCATCAGTTTTTGCTGTGGAAATGTTTACACCATGCGGTGCAAGGGCTTGGGAATATTGCGAAAATGCAGCATGTGAGGGTAAAGCAGTATTGCCTAGGAAATTGCCATATAATGCTGCACTTGGCGCGTGGACAGTGGTTGTGAAGGATACGGCTACTGGAGTGAAGACAGAGGTTAAATTTGAAGTAAAGTAATTAAATAAAGGAGAGATCAAATGAAATTAAATAAAATGTACGGCGACATGCTATGCGTCCACCCTGTAGTAATAGACGATGTGCTAAACAATCCAGGTATAGGCTTCAACACCTTCCAGCGTTTCAACGGTGACAAACTAAATAAGGGCTTTAATTGGACAGAAGGCTACCCAATCGAGTACCAAGATTTTAATGGTGACCTAAACACCCCAGACCACCCCATGTCCACAGTTGCGTACTTCCGCGTTTACTGGCGCTATGTAGAGCCGGAAAAGGGCCAATACCAATGGGATATGATAGACAAAGCCCTAGCCACAGCCCGCAGCCGCGGCCAATCCCTAATGCTGCGCCTAGCCCCCCATGGCCACGATGTAGCTTCAAAACCCCAGGAAGATGTGCCCGACTGGTTCCGGGCAATAGTAGGCAAAGAAGAATCCTACGCCGACGACAGATGGGAAGTAGATGGGGACAACCCAGCCTATATAGAAGCCTTCGGCGGTTTTATCCGCGCCCTGGGCCAAAGATACGACGGCCACCCAGACCTGGAAACGGTAGATGTTGCCATAATAGGCCCCTGGGGTGAAGGCGGCGGCACCTATAAGCTTAAAACCGAAAGCATGCAAGCCCTAATTAATGCATATACAGATTCCTTTAAGCACACACCACTATTGGCAATGCTTACCGATCCCATTTCCAATAAATATTTCCTGTCCAAAGCGGCAATAGGCGGGTACCGCTTCGACTGTTTAGGTGACATGAACCAAGAATCCCCATGGGGCGGCGCCCACATGCTTAACAAGTATCCCCAGCAAATCATACTTTGCGGTTTCGAAGACGCATGGAAAAAAGGCCCTGTATCCATGGAAGTATGCTGGGTAATGAGCCATTGGCAGCGCTGCGAATGGGATATTGACTATATAATCGACCAATCCCTAAAGTGGCATATTTCCACCTTCAACTCAAAATCATCTGCCGTGCCGGAAGAATGGAAGCCCCATGTGGAGCGCTGGCTAAAAAAGATGGGCTACCGCTTTGCGTTGCGCCATTTTGCCTGCCCGCCAAAGCTGCGCCCAGGCAGGCGCATGGCCTTCCACGCCTGGTGGGAAAACCAAGGCGTAGCGCCTTGCTACCGCAACTACCCCCTGGCCTTTAGGCTAAAAGGCCCAGCAGGGGAGTTTATAATCAAAAATAACGCGGATATACGCCAGTGGCTGCCAGGAGACACCTTCCAAGACAGCGAAATCTTTATACCAACAGACATGCCCCTAGGGGAATATACCCTGCAAATAGCCATGCTTAGCCAGCATGAAGACAAGCCGGTAATCAGCTTTGCCATTGCAGGCCGGGAAGAGGATGGCTGGTATACCCTGGGCAAAGTGGAAGTGCAGGATAAGGAAGACCCGATTACCTTCGCCCAAGAAATGTATTATGAATAGGAGCTGAAAAAATGCCAACAACCCTAACCTTCGAAAAAATCAAAATGCCGGGGGCCAACCTAGGCCCCGTTAACCCCCTGCCAGATATAAAAAACCAATCAGACCCCCATGGCAATGTAGGCTGTGACGAAACCGTCCCCTCAGAAGATTCCCGCTATGTAGGGTGGGGAGGGATACACACTGTACTGCCATACCTTATGCAAGATGGTTATGACCGGGACAAGCAAATGAGGGAATACGAAGCAGTCATCCTAGAAAACGATTACCTAAAAGCTGAATTCATCCCATCCTTTGGCGGGCGACTATGGTCCCTTTATGACAAGGAAAACAAACGTCACCTGCTGCACCGCAACCCGGTTTTCCAACCCTGCAACCTAGCCCTGCGCAACGCCTGGATAAGCGGCGGGG
>Ga0131853_10005284_pt1 | contig 23281 bp, 15 predicted proteins | sample TergutLab28metaG_FD_92764 | JGI IMG/M metagenome (GOLD analysis project Ga0131853, IMG submission 92764) | Labiotermes labralis P1 segment gut microbial communities from Petit-Saut dam, French Guiana - Lab288 P1 (version 2) (version 2) | ecosystem: Host-associated > Arthropoda: Insects >...
GTCACTGCAGTGCCCACTCTTCTTTATTCTACTCCATAACACTTCCACATGTGAGGTTCTCTGCTGCTACACTCACCCACATTCGATTCAAAACTTTTACTTTTATTGTATCATTACATTGCTGTGAAGATATTCTATGCAATCTCATACGAATAGTTCTTAAATATGTTAGTTGATAGTATGAACACTATGTATCGTAACTAGCACCTGTGGTCATCAAAATGTTATTGAATCATAACATCCCTAAAACATGCATGGCTTCTTTTAAGCTAGTTTTACCGACAGTGATAAATAAGCAGAAACCTGATACTACAGCTTACTATGAGTCTTGGCCTTCCTGTGGAAACAAAGGTAAGGTTTCTAAACTTCAGCATTAGAGGTGAGTGATTACCACTGAGAAAAGAGGCCTTTGTATCCACTAGTTAGAATGTAGGTGGTCACCAGACCTACTTTTGGCATGATGGCACACAGAAAAACCTCTGTCCCTACCACAAACCAAACCAATATTCTCCACTCATGCAGTTTATAACCTAATCACAGTATTCACTGAGCTACTCATTTCTGTATGGGTGGAAGTGAATATAAATAAATAAATAAATATATATAGATAAATAAAATACATGATTTCTCAGGAATAAATGTGAAACCACTTGCAACAATAATTTAGTACAAGAAGAATAACCAGTGTGTAACACAGCAGTCAACATGCAAATCCACTAATATTCAATTATTTATATTTGCATGCTGGCAAACTGTTCTTACATGGCAGTTTAGAGACAGATAAGTTACTTTATTTTTACAACAGTTTTCAGTTCCCACTGCCCAGTTACCTTTTTCTCCAATATCTCAACTAGATAGTGAAGTAAGGTGGTACCCTTCGCTGCACTGGACTTGGTGTCTGCGAGACGGTTTAGCGAAGTTAGCCTGAAGCCAGATGCATTACCACGAGCTCCCCTGTTCATGTAATTACCCATTGCCAACACCAATTCTAGCAGTCGACGCAGACGACGTGAACGGGCCACTTCCCGTGATGCTTCCATTACAGATTTGATGCGTGGCTGTATTTCTCCAACCCACACATTGAACCTCTTTTTGTAATGCAAGCTCTGCAGTCGCTGCTCATAATGTGGAATCCTAGCAAAGGAAAGAACTAGATTAGTCAATAAAGACCTGCATAGACAGAAAACCATAAGAGTGAGAATAAGAAATGAAATAATTAAGAGATAATTTACAGAAAAATAAATTGGAAGATAAACTTATAAATGACAGAATAAAAAGGTATAGGCACATTTCAAGGCTGAATTAAGATAGAACTCCAAAGATTTTGAGCACAAAACTAAAAGAAGAAAGCCTAACAAGAATATAGGGATAAAACTGAGTATACCAGGTTAGGAAAGATATCACATGGATAAAATGAAAAATGTGGGAAGACAGAGATAGATACAGCTGTGTTGTTGGACTGACCCACATAAATTGGAAACCTCAAAAGACAAAGAAGGATGGGCACACTGGTAACTTCTGTAGTTACTCATTACTACTATCAACCAATTCAATCAAGCACAACAAAATTTTTCAAGGCCAATTTGCGAAGTTTTTTAGTAGTAAAAATACCTTCTTCATATTGTCACACAATACACAAATCCTCCTCTTACTTTCTTCACCAAACAGTAACTTATGTATTACATCACAGTTTTACTGCAGTAACAGTTGGAGCTAATGCTTCTTGTGCTTCTGTAGTCTTGCACAAGGCATGAAATACTTCAGATTTTATGCCAGCACATTTTAGTAGGTACATTTTCTCAGAAATGAGCACTTTTGCTGTCTGCATTGATCTGGTGCCTTCAATGTAATTAAGTCACAAAACAGGCTATTACTTTTTTCTTCATTATCTCACTTACTGTTCTCATATACACTATTCTACAATCTCACCTCCTTGCAAGAGAATGCTGCATTTATTAACACAGTCATTTTATGAACTCAGTTTATATTGTGCCTGTGGTTTCATTCTGATCTTAAAATAAAACTGTAGTTCTCAATATAAAACATAGGTGGAATTTTTTCTGTATCCCACTTCTGTCTGTCCTGCATCTTACCAAGGGCCTAATACAGATTATTCAAATTTATTATAAAAATCATTCATATATTTTCCAAAATGCTTTAAAGTTCTCCGTGTAATGCATTATATGTGGTAATAATCAGCTAAATGAGAACCTGGAAACTAAAAGTGTACAACTGAATGCATACAAACACCACAGCAATCACAAACATACTCCTATCATGCATTATTACTCACTTTGAAATCTCATACAGGAATCTGTCTGCTCTGGCCAGACTGTCTATCTCCTCACTGTGTTCCTCCAATAGTGCTGCCTCCTCTGCACTTGGAGTGAACTTCAGCAGCTGCTCTACCATGTCAATCGGCAGCTGGTCTTTACTGTCCATGCTCAGAATTGCCCTACAGTCATACACCAGGAAGAGAACTCCAATATTTACTACAGTCACCAATTCATTAAAATGGGCATTTGTTTGTTTTGGAATTTCTTGTTTAGAGTAACTATTAGTTTTGAAAGCTGAAATTTGAGCTGTTTATTCATACATGCTTCAGCCACTGATCAGCTCATAGTTATTGAGTCTTCCTAATGCAGTCTGTTGTGTTGATAATTAAAGTTACAGGATTTTTGGTTAACATGCTCTGTAGTCTCACCAGTGGATACCAATGTTATGGAGGAACACGCTGTTATATCCACCTACCAGGCTACCAAGTAATATTCACATACACATCACCATGAAATCCTGAAGCCTCATATACCCTGAAGAAAATAATCATACATATTACAGTGGATGTTTGTGAGTATAAGAAACACTCCTGTTAGAAGAACGCACTTAACTAACTTTACTCACAACCTCGCCACAACGTTATTTCAATATCTATTAGTAACACAAGTACAAGGTTATTTTATATTCTTAAACAAATAATACAAATACTGCGGTTACTAAATGTTATTTTACACATTCTGCACTGCAGACTGACTCTCTATTAAATTCATTGGCTGCTTCATATGTCTGTTTCTAAATGTTGAATTCTATTGTGATGTTAATATTAGAGTTCATTGTGTGGTGCTACAGCCCAAATCAGGCCTCCGCTGCCTCTATGGAAGTTTATAGATCACGCAAAATTAGACACACACACACACATCCGGTAGGACTCCTCTGAACAAGTGATCAGCTCATTCCAGAGATTGCTACCTACAAAACACACAGCATACAAAAGAGACAAATATCCATGCTCCAAAAACAATTTTAACCCACAAACCCAGCAAGTGAGCAGATACAGACATATGCCTTACACTGCATAGCCACTTGGATCGGCCAAAAACACTTTACAACTTGTGATTTCAAGACACCTGTACTTGGCAAAACAGACTAAGATTTCACAATTCCCAAAGGAAAGCTCGTATTGAGCCTCTTGGCTCAATCAGGAGATAATAATCATATTACTATTGCTATTTTCATAAATCCAAGGACATACAACTTCAAGTGGTTGGCAATGTGTATAAATCCGATACCTATGATAATGGCAGTATGATAAAAACATGTAGGAGGTTATGGTAAACATAATACAAAATTTATCTGTAGTTTCATGGTTTTTTCATGATAAATCATTAACTAAGAGCATGGTCAGATGAACCATTTAAAAAAGAATCACTCTTTACTGGGAGAACTGTACAAGACACAAATACATTGCTTCATAAAAATGCAGTTTTTGCACCTGCAGTCTGGTATGTACAGTAACCACTCTACTTGAAAGGGTTAAAACATAACATAATTACAGTAGATAGTTATTTTATCACAATGCCATAGCCACAAGTGTTCCTTACTTGGAAATATCCTCATCTGACATCTTCAACTTGGACAGCAGGATTGTACAGTTCTGTGCTCTCCTTCCATCTATTACTGAAAGAATTTTGGTTCGATTTTTTCCAATCTGACGCAAGTCTTCTATAGAACCATCACTCTGTAAGACAGATTTGTACAAACTATAACACCAACAGGTTTTACATATTGCAAATATGTCAACATATCACAAGCATTACACCTAAGTATGCTACCTCAATGTAAAGTGAGAACAGCTGACCACAACTGAAATCACCAACCACCTGTAAAAATCTGCAACACAAGCTAACCTCACTTTTACAGCTTGAAGGATAGTTAATAACTGTGCTGGAATAGAGCATTTCCACTAAATGTGCATACTTTATGGTTCATTACTTTGCCTACTTTATGGTCAGCAGTGACAGATTATATGAACGCTGTAGAAGGAAGGTTACTGCCCAGCTTTCAGTTTTGGCTTTACATATCTTTCGGTTTTGATTGTATTAGCACTAAACACAGGGAAGATATTCCTCCTCACACTTAGGGTCAACTACAGGATACATAATCTTCCTCACATTCAAGAAACACAAAAAAAGAGGGCACATAATCCTCTTCACAAACAGGTTGGAATAACTACAGGGTACCTTTTCCTATTCACATATGGGCACTTGAAGAAACACAGGGAAGATAATCCTCCTCCTCCTCCTCCTCACATTCGAAACCCAAGCAGGGCATAAAATCATCTGCATTATAACAATGCATCGAACACAAGTACATAATGATCCTCAAACTCAGGACACACAAAACACAGACATAAAATTCTCTTCACACAGGACAAAATAAACATAGGCAAAATAATCCTTCTCACACTCAAGACATATGAAACGCAGAGCACTTCTTTGGGCTGTTTCCCAAATGTTAAGGTGACTAGAACATGAAGCTCATGACCTACACCTAGTACCAAGATTAAGAATGCATGGATCACCAGTACATCTCCAGGGTTAAGTGGTTAATAAAAACATAATCACAAAGACATATCTTGTGAAATTGTTTGAATACATTGCCAACCAGATGGCCCTTTAATTAAATACCTTGAGTTCCCAGATATTTAATATGCTTCAAATGTTCAACACCTTGTATTCTTACTTACAATTTGAATGAGTAGATGAAAATCCTGAACCAAGTACAGAAAAAAAGTGCATACAGAGAGTCCAGCAATTCCTAGTTGAGTGTTACTTCTCAAACCACGACCGTTTGTGAAGCGTAACAACACAAAATTTAAAAACTGTCTTGGTTTACTTTGTTTCTTATATGCAGCGCACACTACCTTGCATGATACTATTTGCCCTTCCCACCAGCAAAAATTTCGTCCAGGTTGTGTTTGCCAAATTCCCCAGCAAGTCTATCCGGGGTGTCCTGTTTCGGCCCCCTTGGTACTGGTTGGTTCTCTGGCCATTGGAAGACATCAGACCTTGACTCATGATTCTGGATGTCTGATATCCAGGAAATTGCTACTTCTCGCAGGAAATTCTCATACTTTACTTCTTTTCTATGTTTAATGTTTGTACACAAAAGCAGAGTGCACAGTTTAGCAGATACATTCGGCCATTTGACAGTTCCTCAGAACTGAGTAACACCTGAGATACTTATCTGCTCTATCTACATCCTCCATGAATTTACTGTACTGATAACAGCCTAAGTTTTTTTATTTCCAGGTCTGCTCTTCTGTCTTTCTTTCCTGCCTTCACTACTTTTGCATCATAGATCATGCTTCTTGTGGACAAGTCTTTGTCCGTCCACACTTGAACCATTACATCACCTGACTACTCTATTTTCAAGTTGTGGGCTTCCCAGTCTAGGTCAGGTGGAATGCCCTCTTTAGTCCTCATGTGATAAAACTGTGTCCTCCAACCCTGCCCCTTGGCTGCATATATCATTTTACAGATATAACCTGAAACTGCCTCACACACAATTCTGACCAGCACTTCTTATTTTGTCATTTTTCTTGGACTGCATGTCCTAAGTTTCAGGTAACCACACCATGGGACTGTGGCTTCATCAAGAGACAGTTCTTTGGGTTGTAAACTGACATGAATTTCTGCAGACAGTGTCCACACACAGACCATATTTTGCATAGCCTTCCTGCATCTTGTGTTGTCTGGTTTGTTTTGCCATCAAAATTACCCAGGTCACTACTTTCTTCCTCTTACTGTACATGTTTCACTCTTCCTAGCAAAAGCTAAGGGACAGATTGCATTTTTTTTTTTGCAACAGCCCCCATTGGGCCAGGGCCTCCACATTCACGAGGTTTCTATATCACACAATGACGCACCACACTCGGTAGGACTCCTCTGGATGAGTGATCAGCTCATCGCAGAGACCTCTACCTGACAACACACAACAATCACAACAAACAAACATCCATGCCCCGGTGGGATTCAAACACACAATCCCAGCTAGTGAGAGGCCGCAGACCTACGCTTTAGAACACATGGCCACTGGGACCAGCAGATTGCAATTATATACATGGAGGAATTATGGGGACATCTCTGTCACTGACCAAAATTTCAGTTTCACATTCATAAGAAATCAGAATATGTGTCCACATATAACACACAAAAAATAACATTATAATTCGTAATGCTCCTATGTAAATCCATGGTTTCTACTGAAGGAAGTGACAAAAGGAAATAGAGAGGGTAACTGAATCTGTGGCAGCTTGGTTGCAGTTATATGGTTCTAAGAATGTGGGGTCAGGAAGGGTATATGTGTTTGTAAATTGAGATACAAACAACCTGCTTAAAGGTGTTGATAAACTTGACACAGAAAGTGAGACAGAAGAGTTGAGAAACACATGTGTAGGAAGTAGTGTGTGAAAACATCAAAATACTTGACCCATCGACAATGCATGGCATAGCTATCATGTCTTTACATGTGACACCGCCAGCAAAGTGTTAGAATGGTACTGGTGCAGGCAACATCTGCAACTTCTGACAAATTTCCCAGGATATTCTGCTTACTGCATTGGGTTCATATTCTGGAGTCACAGTCTGTTCTGGTATACAGAAAGTCACACTTACTGGAACTCCATTTTTCTGATAGGCACTGAAGAGTTTGTCAATGTTCTCAAGCTCCATGGCTGTGTACATCTTTGTGTCATCCAGTTCTGACCAGATTGTTCCTGCAACTTTGGCATCAGGCAGCTTGGACCAGTTGAAAGACTTCAAAGGATTAGAAGGCTGTGGCACATTCTTCTTTGGCACTTCTAGCCGGTTAGATGCACAGATTGGAGCTGGAGGTGGTGCTTGTGGTGGGGGTGGGGGCCTACCACCAGGGGTCAGAGGTGGAAGTGGAGGAGCTTGGGACATTGGAGGAGGAGGAGGAGGTGGCACTGGACCATTGGAGAATTCAGATGATCGACGAAAGTCAAGGCAAGCTGAATCGGTAAGTACTGTCCTCAGACCAACAGCCTGTCAAATAAATGCAGAGAATGAAACACAGTAGAAACATACTATGCAAAGCAATGTACTGAATGATAACACAGCTGCCTCTTCTAACATTCCGAAGTCTGAAATTTATCTAGATAATATCAAGTAATTTAATTCTTAACTCACAGAGAACACATTAAGATGAAATTAAAAAGACTAATCAGTTAATTTTTTAAAGAAATAATCACTGTTTAAATGGCAGAAACATATGAAACACAAAGTAAGAAATACATCAAAATGTAGTCTTCTGGTGTCAAAACAAGTCACAAGAATAGTCATCACAGTGCTCTAATGGGGTGACATCCACGGCCATGCTTCCAACACCACTCCTATCCCTATCTAGCCATTACTTACACAAATGTCAAACAACTGCCATATTACAGCTGAGGATGCGCATATATGACAAGCCTTTGATATCCAATCAAAACACTTGTGTTTGACCTGCATGGCTGATTAGCCCAGCAGCATACATTAGCACTTCTATATCCCACACTGAATGTATTACTTCATTTTATTCGAACTTAATTTCTTGCAATGGTCTTTTCTGCAAATCAAGACTCAATACATAATGATGACTACAAAATAATGAATTGGAAAGAATGTGGAAAGATCCAGTTGTGCATTTAATTTAAGAAACTCCCCTGTGAACTAAAAAATCTACAGCCAGAGTGCTACCTAGTCTACCACAACAAACATGAAGTGTCAGTTGGAAAACCAGGAAATTTTATATTTACCTTTTCTTCAATATACTTTCCTTTGTGAGCAGTACTTAATGCACAGAGCCTTAAATTATTTGCTTGAAATTTTATTACATTCATTTTAGCTACATTTCAGATTAATTTATTGGCAGCAAACAAACCAATCACATGAGAGAAAACTAAGTTGGACATTGTTCAGAAATCTCCAAATTTTCTGTTAGAAATTATGTAACTAATGTTACCAGCAAATGTTACATCTTCTGATAAGGAATTTATTCTCAGGGGAATGTCACTTACTTATATTATCAACAAGAAAGGATCTACGATTCACTCTTGTGGAACTCTATATGTTTTTTTAATGTACCCCATCAGAGAAAAAACTCTGGGTTGCATTAGGTGACTTTATTTCAACAATCTGTTTCCTAGCAGTTAAGTAGAACCTGAACCAATCTGCATTAAAAGCCACAAAAATGTAATTTAGCTAACAAAATTTTTTGATTTACACACCCAAAACCTTTGCCAGACCACAGAAAATTCCTCCAACATGCATGCTTTGATTAACTAAACTGAATACATTGTCTGTTAGTCTGAAGGCAGCATTTTCAGTAAATACCCCTTTCCTCACAACATGTTATTCTCAGATCAACAGGCTGTTAGTATGTAAATGATTACTTAATGTACTGCATGTAGCTTTCTCAAATACTTCAGAAAAAAAAACAGTTACTAATGAAATAGTACTACAATTTGTCATACTAGTTTTGAAACCTTTCTTGTATAGTAGTTTCACAACTGCAGTTTTAAGATGGTCAGAGAAAATAACTTTATATTTTCTGGCTGTGCTTATCATACAAGTAGCAGAGATGGCATTTACATGTACTTCTTAATGCCACAGTATAATGTACAAGTTACTACATATTAAATGATATCTACTTAATTCTCTCCATTTTTTGTGTTTAAAAAAACTGCAATAAGAGCAAGCCTGTACAGGGGTTATAGCTGGCACTCAGCAATGAAGGGATATACTTTCCAAGGGACCTATTAGCATTTGTTTCATGGTGGATTATTGCTGCTCTGGAACACAGGTACTGTTGAAGGTTTTTTTCTTCCATTAATGCAGACAGATCAAACAATGGAGTAATTAGATTCATAGCACAAGACCCGGGTATGTACATATCTTACAAGTCCTGTTCATACATATGTCCCACAAACATACTACGCACTTGGTATTAATTTTAAAATTGCTACAGAATATTATAGATGTTATATTTCATAACTGTCTGAAATTCAGTGCAAACTATGTCACAGAGGAGCTAGACATGTATGTACATCAGCTGCCCACCAGTTGATAGTAGAACACTTAATATATCTACACAGAAGTATTTGTACTTCCATGATACACCTGTCTGTGCCTGGCCTAACATAACAGTCACAAAGATCTGCTACAGAAACTTGCAACATCTATAGTCTTGTCCTTTGCCATTACAGCACACAGCAAAATGCAAAACACAGCAAATTCAAACATACTTTAGTGTTAAAGTCAAATTAATACTTTATTGTCTTATTACAATTTGTTACTCTGGGGCAGATTCACACTTAAGGATTACTGTTACACATGCAATATATTTCTGCAAATTTGGAAATAAATACAAGAAGTTTCATGGTCTGAAGGTATGTTATTAACTGACATACACTTAACATGCCCCACCATCCCGTTTCTGTTACAGAAACACAAAAAATCTGAAACCTAGCTTGGTCTTCATAGCAGTTACATAATTCCTACTTTTAGCTGATGAGCTAAAAGTAGGAATCTACCCAGCTGATCCCATTAGCCAGAGGTGAATTCTGCCGATCCACTGACAGAAACTAGCTACATGTAACAGCCTCAAATGTTTATCAAGAGACAGAGATTTGCTCCATCTGATGGGTGCAGTTTAACAAATTTTAAATCTTATAATGATGGGTTAAGAACCAGTATCTAAAACACTGTATGTAATTTTGTGTAATATGAATGACATAATGAATAACAACCAATATATAGTATATGGCTGTGTAACAGAATATTTAATTTCCAACTAACCACCAAGATGGCATGCAAGGTAATATCATGCCTGTCATGGAGACTTACAGCTACATGCTTGGCACTGAGACCCTTATATTATTGACTGTAATGGTGTTTCAAATAATCAATGCAGATACAACAGTCATATACACACATAGATACAACATATCATGTTGGTTCTAAAATGTGAACACCAAAAACATCAAACATAAAGCAGTATCACAAGTGTGGCATGCTTCATCATTCATGAGAATACTCTATCACACAGTAGTTCACCTTGGCATCATCTGGTAGACTCCCTGAGCTGACAAGCCTCTCCAAGCGATGTCTCTCCCCTCGTTCACAGTTCACCTGTCGATCCAACTCTAAGGCATGATATTCCAGTTCTGAAATACGTTGTTTGGTCTCCAGATGTGCAGCTGTCTCCTTCTCCAGTCGCTCTTTCACTCGTGTCAAATTTGTTTCTATATCTTCCTAAACAGTGCCAAAATAATTAATTCACTGTATTGTATACCAAAGAAAAATGGTGGTCTAGGTGTGTTGTAACACAGATTTCAGACTGTATTTGTGTATCAAATAATGAAACAAATCCAGAAAGATGTGAAATTGTTTTTGAATCTGTTTTATGTGTGGTAATATTCATTTACAGCAAATAGAGAACAGTGTCTTCACTTAATGTTGTAGCCATGCAGTCAGGTAGATTCTGGAGGAACCTAATGCCTACACCTTCAGGGTAGAAAACCTGCTGTTCATACAGCATACTTCCTGGATGTGGCGCAAACCTTTGAAAAGTTATGGCACGAGGGACTAAACTACAAGCTGAGAACTATCCTACCCAAGGAATATGCATAAATTCTGGAATCATACTTAGCAGAGAGATTAGGGTAAAGCAAGGAGATGCTTATTCTGAGCTTAAGGAAATAAAAGCAGGAGTGCTGCAAGGAAGTGTATTAGAACCAGTCCTATCCCTACTGTACACTAGTGACCTCCCAAACTTAGAGAATAGCACTGTGGCTACCTTTGCTAATGACACTGCATTATTAACAGTAGGCAGCAGCAACAAGGAATCTACAAGGAAATTACAAACAGCCATAAACCAAATACAAAAATGGACAAGAAAATGGCAAATCCAGATTAATAAATCTAAATCAGTTCATATTAACTTTACCAACAGACGCTTCAAACATATCCCAGTAACAATTAACAATCAGAAGGTACCGTATGCTAATACAGCTAAATACCTTGGCATGACCTTAGATGCTAAGCTTCGATGGAAAGCCCATGTCAAAAAGAAAAGAGAGAAACTGGAACTAAGATACAAAAAAATGTATTGCCTCATAGGAAGGAACTCCTCACTGTCCCTTCATAACAAACTTCTTATATATAAACAAATCCTAAAACCCACTTGGACATATGGTATCCAACTCTGGGGATGCACCAAACAAAGTAACATAGACATTATACAACGATTCCAGAACAAAGTACTCAGGAACATGTCAATGCACCCTGGTACATTAGAAACAAAGACCTCCACAGAGACCAGCAAGTGGATGTTGTGACTAGCAAAATCCAGAGGTTTGCACAAAAGCATGAAGAAAAACTCCACCATCATGAGAATGTTGAGGCCATAGAGCTCCTGGACAACATAGGCATAGTGCACAGACTCCAGAGGAAAAAAACTTTTGAGCTACTTTAAGTGATAGTGCAAAAGCAGAGACAGTGCTAGCACAAGTGTTAGTGTAAAAGCAGAGACAGTGCTAGTGTAAGTGTTAGTGTAAGTGCAGAGGCAGTGCTAGTGTAAGTGTTAGTGTAAGTGCAGAGGCAGTGCTAGTGTAAGTGTTAGTGTAAGTACAGAGGCAGTGCTAGTGTAAGTGTTAATGCACAAGCAGAGACAGTGATAGAATAAGTACCAGTGTAAGTGCAGAAGCAGTGCTAGTGTAAGTGTTAGTGTAAGTGCAGAGGCAGTGCTAGTGTAAGTGTTAATGCACAAGCAGAGACAGTGCTAGAATAAGTACCAGTGTAAGTGCAGAGGCAGTGCTAGTGTAAGTGTTAGTGTAAGTGCAGAGGCAGTGCTAGTGTAAGTGTTAATGCACAAGCAGAGACAGTGCTAGAATAAGTACCAGTGTAAGAGCAGAGACCGTGCTTGTGTATGTATGCAACAAAATGTTTACACATTATTGTAGCAGAAACAGTGAGACACTAATGGGTAAACTCTTAGGTTTAGTGCAAGATTAATTATTTATGTTACAATAAAATTGCTTATTAGTCCCTGTGACTAGATTTTAATGACGTAAAGCTCTGAAAGGCTTTATATAAAAAAAAAATACTGCTCATGTCCCATTAGAACCTAAGGATTCAGACAGCAGTACTCTGTAGCACTAGTATCCATGACACATCACATGTCAGAAGATTACAATCTTATAGTAATGAATGTGACAGCCTAAATCCCACATACCCATATTGTAGCTGATTTACTCGTCATGTATATTAGTTCCTTCATTCCATTTATCTTCAGCTGATTTAGTCCAGCAAATTCAAAATTTAGAGCAACAGCTAGCTCTAACTCTATCTGATAATTAATACTACAGGAAATTATTTTGCTTGTACTGTAGTTCGCTAACCACACTGAAGAATCAATATATTTTCAAACTAATGCATTTAGTGATACACAATACATAATGCACATGAAAACTCCTACATGTTTTCACACCCAGATGCCATCTTCAGGGAGCTATTATGAAAAAGGTGTACAAGCCAACCTGTTAATTTGTGTTTTTGTACATTGCAGTTGGAAGGTGACAACAGTTGATGTTAACACCAGTAAAATTACTTCAGAAGAACTGTGAAAACCTGCATGTCTTAACTGATCATTATAACAGCCTTACAGACAATTTCATAGTGACAGGTTGTAAACCTGGACAGTGACAGCATAATTATAGCAGTTAAAATCAAACATATGTGACAAACAGCAAAATACACCTGCACAACTACTGATGAAATTCAGGGAAGATTCTGTAAGAAAGTCATAAGAAGCCCAAGAAGCACAGCAAATGGGCAGCAGGATGGGAACTTTGTATAGAAAATAGGAGAGGCAAGATGCATTGTAGTATAGCAATATCCTGGGCCAGGATTTTGTCAATGTAACAAGATAAAGAGTTAAAATGTTGTTACTTGTGATTGACAGGAAATCTGAAATGTGAAAGATGAGCAATAGGCCTAAGAGAAGGGGCGTGTTTGAATTGGGTTAGGGTATATTCGGTTAGACAGAGAGGGAAGGTAATTGAAAGATGTATATCAAATAGTAAAAACTAGGTGTAATAATATTGAAAGAAAATCTAGCAGAGACATAGTGAAAGAAATGAAATCTCCGTCCTCACACTGTTATATGAAAACAGAGTGGGAAGAATACTGTATAGAGATTGATGTAATCTGGATGACAGAACTGGGATAGCATGGTTTTGACTAGCAGTTTGGGAACTAAGAGGTATAAGAGGTATAAGAAAAATTAAAATGCCCCCTATGGAAGAAAGAAGAGAATGTGATTCACACATCACTATAATGTAAAGAGACACAGGGATGGAGAGAACAATTTCTGACTGATAAATGGCTATACATACATGAAGAAACAGAACACAAGGAAATAATCAGTTGTTACAAGTTCATAAAAATAAGATTTTTATACAAATTAAAATGTAAGTGGGAAAACAAAGTAAAAAAAGTGCAAGGTTTACAGGAAATGAAGAGGAAATTTTATTACATAGAAAAATTAGATGGTATTACAGCTTGTCAGAACATATTAAATAGTACAGACATACTTCAGTCATTAGTCATAAAAATTAGATGTGTACTGGCAAGAATCTGGTGTTACCAATTACATCCATAACTATGTACGTGAAACCCAAGTAATAAATTTCATTTCATTGTGTATGATATGACATAGAATGAAGCCAAACTGTATGCACGAAATGATACACGACAGTTATATAAATGAAACTGTTCATTCATTGCCAGTAATTCACAAACTTACTCTCAGTTAACATCATGTCAGAGACATGGCCAGCCCTGCTGTGTCCAAACCACTGTGCCCCATCATCAAGAGCTTTTAAAGTTTGCATTTAGAAAGTAATCATGAAGAGATGGTAGACATGTTCTCTTCTATGGTTATTCTGTGATCCAAGAATCAAATTCATCAGGTAACAAAAATGATACATCACTGCAACAGCAGGAATTTGTTGGTATTTAAATGTAAATTGCAGGAACAAGTGATACGTTTAAAAAGTGTCTTACCTTTTCTTGCGTCCTGAGATCCAATTCCTGCTCCCTCTTAGCAAGTTTCATAGTCACTTCCACATTTTCCTTCTCAAGCTCTTCAGCCTTGTTCCTTGCTGCAACCAGTTCTTCCTCCTTTGCCAGGCTAAAAGGCAACAAAGTACAATGAGCAAAGCATAGACATGAAAGGAACACATCAAAATATGTCAGATGCCTAATGTTTACAACAATTAAGAAAATTTTGTGATAACCAGTAGTGAACACAACCATCTCACTAGGGTAAATAAGTAGATCATAAACGTTCACTGCTATATGCTACTACATGATAGCATAGATTTCAGAATTCCCACAGTACTAAGCACTTCAAAATTCTCTTAGTGCTAAGCACTTCTAAGTCACACTGATACATGGGCTTTCTTGTTGGCTGACTTCATAATGAGTTGGGTGTTAAAGATAAAACAGCGTGCAATATCAACTGTAGAATTACAAAAAAAAAGTTAGTGTTGGTGTGAATATTTGTGGGGCCTGGGCCAGGGAAATGAGGGTTGAAACCAAAGGGATAAATGTAAAATTTACTCGGATCATGTAATACTACAGTACCTCACTCAATACTGTTGTTTTTTGGAAACAAATACAAGAATGTATTACAATTAAAGCTGTTCACAATTCAGTTTTCAATTGGTAACAATGATAAATAAGAAAGCACTCCTGTCTGATTATGGACAGTTGGCAAATTTTTATTACAAATTTTAGCATTGAGAACGACTACTCTGCGTAAGCTGCTATAACAGGATTTATTAGCAAAACTGTGGCACTGTCTAAGATAAGAAAACATAAAGTTACTCATAGTCATGAGAGTGTGTAGTGTACTGAAGCACATGTTACAAGAGGCAATAACAGGAATAAAAACAACGTACTGCCATTATGAACATAAACTCACATATGCCTGTGCTGCAGGCACATCTGCTCCCTATGTAGAATTGTGCTATGACCCCAATTCCTCTCATATGCCAGGTTGTAAGCAACCCAGACACAGGCGTCATAAGAGTGCAATCTTGATTCAACTAATGCACTTGTGTTTCTGGGGGACTTTCATAATGGCAATTCTGAGAACCTGACATCATTTGTTGATCAGGCCTTAGCTCCCAGAATTTAAATTAACCAGTGTGGCACAGAATTGCTTTATTCTGGATACGACATGGGGCCATTCAAAAACACAGGGGCAGTTACAGCCACAGCACTGAACCCACTTCACACTATCCAAGGAGAAAGCTCTTGGAATTGTAGATACAGAATAGGCAATGGATTGGAAGGGTACAGGAAAATTCTCCCACTGGCACTCGCCAAGCACAAAAAAGCATAATAACTAAAGGAGTTAAGAAAAAAAAAACCAGTTTTGCATACACAGAATCCACCTCTCTTTTTATAATGTTATTTGTCTCCAAAAAAAAGAACATTATATTCATTTTTGGAATGACACTCTTCCCTCTCAGCAGTTAACATTTTTATAAAGGTCATACTAGTCAGTTATTCCTTAACAAATATGGTAGTGGATAAAATACATTTGTTTCCTTTTCCTGATGTTTAACTCCCAGCATGCACTTCAAGACACTGCTGGATACTTTAATTTGAATAAACAAATTTGCAGCTCACTTTGACAGAAAAGGAAATGTCATTGCTAAAAGTCATAATCTCACTAATATAATTCAAATTTTAAATTCAAGAGAAAGGCTGTTCACCCACTGTTTAAAGATTCAACATAGTTGAATCATAATAGAATGCTGCAAATGTGCACACAGAAGAAAGCTGTAAAAAACCACACACACACACACACACACACACACACACACACACACACACACACACACACACACGCACGCGCACACCCACGCATGCACCCACGCGTGGCGCACGCACGCGCGCACACACACACACACACACACACATAGACCTTAGGTTGGCCTGTCAACTGGTCATGACTATTTTGTGCATGCACATTAAAGTTCTTGGGGAAAATAATTCCTTTTCTATCTTCATCCTTATTCCTCCTTCACTGTTTCTTTTAGCCCATTCAAATTTTTATTTCCTTCTCTCCCGTCCCCATCCCCATCCCTTTTGTCTGTCTCTCACATCTGTACTCCTCTCCCTCTGCCAATCTCCCTCTTCACTACATTGAAGCAGCCCCCTCAACCCCGCCCATTATCGCTTCTTTAATCATTTCCTGTCTTCAACTCTGTCCTCTCTTTTATAGTAGAAAAACTCCACCACCTTTACACCATTCCTCCTTTTCCTGTCGCCCCATCCTTTTCCCTACTCCCAATCCCTCGTATTTGTCTTATTGTCATTTTCTCCTACTTTTTCCGATTCTATCCTTTAAGTTAAAATAGTTCAGGTCAATTGAAAAGTAATGCTGTTTGTTTGTGCAGCATACAGTTTTCCCTCAGATCCATACTTCCCTCAAGTATAAACAAGAATTACAAACATACACAAAACTCACTTTAATGTTCAAAACACTAACTAACCTTCATTTTTCTGTTTACATTTACACAGACAACAGATAAGGAAATGTAATAAATAAAAATTCTACAAATACATCACATGAAACATTGGAAATGGTTTATGACTCCTACTATCATTCCATTATGGCCCACTGATTAGTATTTTTGGGGGAACTCTTCATATAGTGTAAACATCTTTAGGATACAAAAGAACATAATTAGAATTATTATGGACCGCAGAAATAGTGACTCATGCAAAGATTTTACCTCTTCAATAGCAATGTATACTTTCAGTTCTCCTGTTTGTGATCAACAATAAATATCAAAACAAAGTAAAATCAGAGATTCACAGCATAAATACTGGACAAAACTCCAACCTTCATCAACCTTCATCAAATTTAGCAACATATCAACAAAGAATATACTATTTTGGCATCCAGGATCTTTCACAATCTCCTTTCCCATATTCAAAACCTATCTGATAACAATTTAAACCAGCATTAAAAAAAGTTTCTTATATTCTAATTCCCTCCACTCACTTGATGAATTCTTTAACCCTTAACCCGCTAATGTGGAAAATATGGTGAGCTCCTAATAATGCCAGCAGATGGCAGATGGGATTTAATTCAGCGTTTGAAGGGTTAATGTAAATACAGAATGATAGTCAAGGGTTCAGTTTCTTAATTGTTCCTTTTGAACTAATTTACTAATATTATTTAGTTTCGCAATGAACCTTTTCATGCAATAATACACAAACTTCTTCATGCACTTCCTCAGTTTTATATGTTTATATTACATTTTATTTATTTATATCTCTTTGCATTTGGTGTGTATACAGTGGTTTTAGGCTCAGTGTAGTTATGATCAGGCTTAGAATTATGTTCACTAACATCTAACTGAAACATTTTTTTTATACATTATGTTGACTTGTTCTATAAACAAAATGTTTTTTAACCTTCCATAGATTTAGAGAATGTATGATAAAAAATAAATACATAATGTAAGTGCAAAAAAGGGTTATGATCCCCTGCGTAAGTGCTACATTTTGCACGCACAGAGGACATTATTAATTTCAGTGGTTGACGGATGGCATTGTCATTACACCTCAAAACATACATACAAATTTTCAGCGCTATGAGACTTCCCATTGAATTTTCTATAGGTAAAAACCTAAAGAATAATAATATTGCATATTCAGCATACACAATAAACACTTCACGGGGACATCATGCCTGCCAACCATGCAGCCACAGTTCCAACACCACTGCAAAGAATTTTCATGAAAATCTCATACTGGGGGATTTATGTTGAACAATGCTGAGCAATTATAATTTTGTTCACATTAGTGTCCATTGCACCAGCAGGTGCACTGACTACATTGTGTTTCTACCTGCCACACTACATCATAAATGGAGCAAACAGATTCAACACTGTTCAGAACATACTTACAGGTGAACTAGTTCCTTAACATTGATGTTAAGTAGTGAAAGGTCAGGATTATTTCCATTCTCACTTTGCAAGATGATCTGTTGCAAGATGCGATCAAACAACAGCCAATGCTGGGGGTGAGCACCATAATCCACTGTAATACACAAGCACAATGGGATGAATGCAGACAGCAGCCATCGCTCAAGTGTAGCCCAAAAATATCACTGAAATCTCAGCTCAATTCTCTCAGTTAAAATATGCAATACTACAATTTTATTTCAATGTGTGTGAATCTTGGTTGCTTACCCTGAAGGCAGAACGTGAAGTTATAATCCATATATTTTGCAAAACATGTACTTTGTGATACAATACGCATTACACATATTAAAAAACCCTACATGTTTCGGCACCCGGGTACCATTCTCAGGGAGTTACAACAATAAAGCCAACTTGCTAATTTATGTTTGTTCACAGTTATGTGCTTAATTAAAACATTAGCTGTTAAAATAAATGAAATGTATAAAATATAAGAAATTTAGATTGTTAATAATTTAGTGTTTTTTGATAATACATTAATTATAAGTGACCTTGGCAGTTGTCAACCTTTTGTATCAGTTTTATAATATTATACATGAATGTGTAGTCACTTTATTTGTTGGTTCAAAGTTCTTTATATGGTTAGGGTATATAAACATCAGGTTTTACCTCATACGATCTATCTGACTTGGCTGAGATCACGTAGATCATACAAAGTAAAACTGAATGTTTGTATACACTACCCATACAAACAACTCTGAAAAAAATGAATGAAGTGACTGCTCATTAAGGTATAACATCAGACAACTGATACCAAGAGTTGACAGCTACTGCAACAGCTTATAATTAATATTTTATCACAACAATGTAAATTATTAACAATATCAATTTTATACATTTTATACATTTTATCTATTTCAACAACTAATGTTTTAATTAACCTTATAACTATGAACAAAACATAAATTAACAGGATGGCTCCTATACCTTTGTTTCATAGACTCCCTGAATTTGGGACCCAGGTGCCAAAAAACATAGTTTTTCATATGTGTTATGTACGTAGGTTGATTGATAAGAAAGGTCTCCTACTGAGTGGTGTCACTAGTAGTTGGAGGGAAGAAACGTTGGCGCATGCATTCAGTAGTCGATACAGTGCTTAGTTTCAGTTCAATGTTCGAAGCCCTTAAGCAGTAGTGTTCGTTAGTAATGAGTGCCTCAACTGATTTCCGCATAAAGCAGCGAAGGGTGATAGAGTTTTTGACACTAGAAGGTTGTGCGCCAATCGAAATTCACAGACGTGTGAAAGCAGTTTATGGCGATGGTTTTATGGATGTGAAAAATGTCTCCAAATGGGTCCAACATGCCAAAAGTCGTTGTGCAAGTGAGATGAGTGTCTAGGATGAGCACAGATCAGGATGACCCATTCCTGTGACTCGTGACGAGAACCAATGTGGAGTGGTTGCCATGATCCAGGAAAATCGCTGAATTAAGCAGAGAGACATTGCTCTAAAGCTCGGTATTAGTCAAGAAAGTGTGCACCATATCACTGAAACGTTAAACTACAGAAAAGTTTGCAACAGGTGGGACCCAAGACAATTGACTGAACCCATGAAGTTAACACAGGAAAACTTTTCCTCAAGAACTTCTTAATCAATATCATCTCTACGGGGATGATTTCCTCAAGAATATTGCCACTGGAGACAAATCCTGGGTTCATCATTATGACCCAAAAACAAAAGGCAATCCATGGAATATTGCCATCCAGGTTCTCCGAGTGTAAAGAAATTCAAAACTGTTCCATCAGCAAAAAAATCATGCTCACCATCATTTGGGATACAAGGGGCCTGCTTTACATGGAATTTGTGACTAAAGGATTGATGGTGAATTCCGACAGGTATTGTGCAACCTTACGTTCACTCAAGCAACGCATCCACAGAATCAGGCCGGAAAGAAGCGCGTTTCTTTCGCATCACGACAACGCAAGGCCACATTGCGGTGCACAAACTCAGGATGCCATGACAAGCCTGAAATTCACAATGGTTCCACACCCTCCTTACAGCCAAGATTTGGCACCGTCAGACTCCTGGTTGTTCCCAAAATTGGAGGAGATGTTAAAAGGTCAACATTTTTCATCAGATGCCGAAGTTGAGGCAGCTGTGCACAAATGGATCAGCAGCCAACCAGAAACTTTCTTCATGGACAGAATGAACAAATGGATATCGTGACTGAAAAAAAGTGTAGCTGTAAATGGTAACTATGTTGAAAAATAAGTGTACATTGTGTAAGAGAAATAAATTTATTTAATTCTGATATCATTGTTATTATTTTACCTTGTCGGAAACTTATTTCATACAATTGGAGACCTTACTTATCAATCACCCCTCGTATATTGCATCATAAAGAGCATTTGTTGGGAAAAAAAATATTTTGATTGTAGAAGTGTGCATGGTATGAGTAACAAAAAATGAAGTGAAAATATTCTAGTTCTTAGGTTTCACTCTCTGTGCCTAATAATGGGGTTTAGTCACATGTGTTGAAGCCATTTCAATGTTTCATTGTCACTACAGAGTGAATGAGGTCAAGAGGTGTGAAAAGTAAGAAGTCTGGTCTTGCATACATGTTTAACAGCCACCTCCAAAATCACTACCCTATCCACTGTGCAGTATTTGCTGTAATGGAGCATAAGAATATGTACAGCATGGTTTACAACTCCACATTTTCCTGAGAAACTTGTAATAACATTACACTAGACACATTTAAAATTAAAAGTCATGTTTTTTTTTTTACTTTCTACCAGTTATATGCCAGCACTGTGTTTCAGTTAGTCATCAAAGATATCCAAATCATGTAAACCCTTTTTGTGACAGCCTAAGTGAGTGAGATATACACTATAGATCCCACGGAGTTTTTGATGAAATTTAGACACATACAAGAAATGCTGGCAAACAGCACAATACTTAAAACAGTGACAGATACCTCAGCTGATGGAACAGCATGTAAATACAGTGGTAGCCATACTTTTTCCTTGAATTTTAATGAACTGATCTCCCTTCACTCTTCTTACCTGTTGATGTTCCATCTATTAAATTTATGTCACCAGACAAAGTTCTCAGAACAGATACACATGAAATAAAAAGAAAAATATTTTATTTTACTTCAAAGTAATCTCCCTTGCTGCAACATGCTTTTGGCATCTTACTAGAGCTTCAAAATACAGTCACTGTCATTTTTTATGTTGTATTTTGACAGCATTCTGCTGGGTCGGCCACACTTTGTCTGGGTGTAAGGTATGAATACAGTCGAGGTAGGTTTATCATTGGTCTTGGCAGTCGGTGATACTGTTTTCAGGGATTATCATATCTGCTGAGGGCTGTATCCAATATCATTGAAAGTGGTGGTGAGAAATTCCAGTTCTTGGGTGAGGGAATCCTGGTCACAGAGAGCTTTGGTTCTGTGTATAAGAGAAGCCAGGACTGACTGTTTTTTTGGTGTAGGTAGAGATTGGTATGGGTGGGCTTCTGATAGACTCTGTGGCCTAAGGAGCTGTCCGTTTTTCTGTAGATGTCAATGTGCAGGAATGGAAGGTGGCCTTCTTCTTTTTCTTTTTCTTTTTCTTCTTCTTCTTCCTCTTCTTCCATTGTGAACTGTATCTTGTTGTGGAGTCACTGAGGTGATTCAGAAATTCTGTCAGTGTTTCTTTGCCATGGGACCAGATTACGAAAATGTCGTCTACATATCTGAACGAGCATACAGGTTTGTATGTTGTTTATTCTAGTGCTAATACATTCTTTTCACTAATCCCTAGTAATCATAACATGAATCAACAAAACTGGCTACAAATGCTTCGTGCACCAATCTACGCTTGCAAAATAGCATCAAACATGGGACTTCATTGTTTGCCCATGTGATCATATATTATATTAAATCCCCATGTTGCTTATGCATATACTACTTTCCCACAAAGTTGCTTATGAAAATATTGTATGAAGAAAGAAATCAACTTACGTGGTAACAGCAAACAGTGTTGAAGCAGAGACAGAAGGTGTGTGTATGCAGCAGTGTGGCTAAGCTTCCGCCTCAGCAGGTCAAACATGGATGTTGCACTCTTTGTATCCACATGTTCCTGTAACATATTACATCAGTCACTGGAGATGATAATGGAGATGACATGATGTGGATCAAAACTGAAAAAAAAGGGATACTTTGAAATGAAGACTTAGTGGTTTCTGAACCCACTAACAGAAAACGTAACTTGTAGCCCAAAGAGGGTCTAAACACATTTAAGTCTCGCTGAACCTTATCCAAGCAGCTCTACCCTTTGACAGAATTTAAAACAGAACTCCAGTGTCAAGAAATGTGTCACCTGAAGTAGACCTCAAGAGTTTAGATACTTACACAGCTTCACACAAACAGCAAAAATGAGCAATTAACTATAAGTGATACAGTCTACCCACTGCAAATTTTCCAATCCTACAGACCCTTCACTCTTATAACATCCATTTAACCCGTTAAACGCCAAATTAAATCCCATCTGCCGTTTGCTGGCAATATTAGGAGCTCACCGTATTCTCCACGTTAGCAGGATAAGGGTTAATATAACCATCCATTATTAATTGTACATTAAAGTGAAGCATGCAGCACATAGCCAGGTAAACATGCTGGCCATGTGGTCCCCATTAGATGTTAATCTATTACTGACATGAAGCAAAGTCCCTTACTGTGGCCCACTGTTCCAGTACTGAGCAATGGTGGAATAAAAATTGGCAGGGGAAACTGTATTTTGAGAAATTTCATCACATGCCATGGGGCACATTCATTCATTCATTCATTTATTCATGTTCAAGCGATCTACAATAGGCACCAATAGGCCATGAGATATAGAACAGGTCAATTTTAGATATATAATTATAAAATACAGTACAATGTCTGTCA
>Ga0131853_10005285_pt1 | contig 23281 bp, 11 predicted proteins | sample TergutLab28metaG_FD_92764 | JGI IMG/M metagenome (GOLD analysis project Ga0131853, IMG submission 92764) | Labiotermes labralis P1 segment gut microbial communities from Petit-Saut dam, French Guiana - Lab288 P1 (version 2) (version 2) | ecosystem: Host-associated > Arthropoda: Insects >...
CAAATGCTGAGATGGTTCCCAAGATTCCAAGTTGCCACTACATGCTTCTCATGTAGCCCTCCCGACTTAAATCTAGTAGTAACCAATTTCATGTTTTGTTTACATGTAAAATAACCACTTCCAACGGGTAACAACCCAATTGCAGTATAGTTATATTATTATTATTATTATTATTATTATTATTATTATTATTATTATGTGAAGCCTGTAGTGTGGTAGAAATTTCATAATGGTTTGGACCAATAGCCCTCCAAAGCTTCTACTGTGTAGAGACAGGGAGCAGGTCTGTCCGTAAAGCTGTAAAATTCTACAAACTACGTGACAACACATCTGAGAATGCAGCTTGCTTCTAGTGCTAACATCTTTTCGTAAGTATTTACACTACTTCCATATGTTCGTAGTGATCGGAGACGTGACAAGGAGAAAGTCCAGTAGCGTCTGAGCATTAAAGCACTTGTTCTCAGTGGCTTCCTAGATGTACTAATGACGTCATCGCAGTTTCCTACTTCTGTCCCATCCACTGTTTCCTTAATAGAGAGACAAAGAAAGAAGTCTAGGAAAGTGAGGTTTGGGGAACGAGGTGGCCACGTAACTGGTCTTTCTCTTCCCATTCATCATCATCATCATATATCTTTCATGGAGTTGGGCCACTTGTTGACCCTTTAAGGTCTCACGTATCCAGAAGTCTGTTCAAAGTTCTACCATGATTCCTTCTGCCATTTGGGGAGTAGTGTTTCATTACCCTGAGTAATCTATTCTCTTCCCATACATTGCTAGAAAAATGCGTGATTTAGTCCGATTATTACGCTTCTTGAACAGTAGATTGAGTTAGTTCTAGAAATTTGTCTGAAAATATTAACGTTTACTGCTGTAATTATGGCACCTGCACAGCCTAAATATTATTTCAGTGTGGAAGTATTTCTGATTAACAGAATACATTGATTCCAGTGACGTAATCAGCATAATTTTAGGCTCGGTAGTTAGTAAATCAGTAGCGCATGCGAATGGAAAAAACGTTACTTATATATATTATGAAATAAATTGAAATGCCAACTTGATACAACTAGGTAATTTTATTGATGTATTTTTAGCTCGACATGTTTCGGGTACATACGCCCATCATCAGGAGCATTACATGTTGAGTTGCAGCATGTGGTTTTCTGCACCGAGTTTTTGGATGGGTGGTAGTCTTGAGAGCCGCTGCGTAGGTCGTGTGTACGGTGCGGATGGTGCCGTGCACTGCACCATCCGCACCGTACACACGACCTACGCAGCGGCTCTCAAGACCACCACCCATCCAAAAACTCGGTGCAGAACACCATATGCTGCAACTCAACATCTAATGCGCCTGATGATGGACGTATGTACCCGAAACATGTCGAGCTAAGAATACATCAATAAAATTACCTAGTTGCATCAAGTTGGCATTTCACTTTATTTCATAAGGAAGATGCACGGTCAAACAACCCTCAAGGTTACATTTATTACTTCATACGACCTTCCTGAACGATCCTACAATTTATGACAATAGATTTGAAAGACAATCTAGTTGCAGATACGTAAGCCCATTGTGTTTTTGTGTGTACAAATGCGTGCGTTCATATCATGAACCCTGTAATTTCATTGTCAGATACCATACACGTACATACATGCACACCACGGTTGGATATACGAATGTTTAATGTTGACTACCTAGAATATGAAACAAATTTCACGGTTGAGAGGTTGTTGATGATCTGTGTACATGATATCTTGTTTCTAAATAGGGAATCATTTCTATTTTGTGATTTTCCTCAGTACCTCCAGAAAAATTCCGGTATGTTGCCAAAAGTTGGATCTCGCCTGCTTCACCGTATGCAGTCATCAGCCCATTGTTAAGGAGTATTCCTAGACTTCGACAGTCTAGTTAATAAATTCAATTCAGTTCTCATGTGTTAACGTACTAACTGAGCAGAGCAATGACCATTTACAATACTAGCACAGAATAAACACAAGTTACATAAGCAAACTAACATTACAACACAATAATAAACATATATATATATATGTTACTTTAATTTAATCGCAAATTACCAAGCAGAAATAAAACCATAACTCTCATGAAAATATCAGTGAACGACGTACAAGCATAAAATCTGTTTCAGGGCCGCTGATTTGTTTACTAAAATAGATGTAGAAGATAGATGTATCATACTTCCAGTTTTGTGCTTTGTAATGGGCAAATCCTCTGACTTCTGCTATGGCGGTAACAATGTATGAAATTTACAGTGGTCATGAACATGGTGACTGACATGTACCTTGTAAACAGTTTCGCCAGCAGTGCTAAGTACAAAGTACAGAGTACTCTTTAAGTGTTGGTATGAAATTAAGTTGCAGAACTCCGAACACCTGACAAAAAAAAATTATTGACATTGTGGGTCTATTTAATTAAGTTTATAAACAGTGACACACGATTCGATGCAGGGGCTCTAACTACTTGTAGCTGAAGAAATCAGAATTATATGAAGCATGAAATGTGATATGCAGAAATAATGACGAGCCGTATCGAACGGTACAATCTACCGTGACGAATCTGCATGAGTTGTCCAGAAGCCAAGAGGCACCCCGACTGAGGGATCAAAATTAAACCTGTCTGTTGCTTTTCTCTTTCTTTTGTTTTCATTACCACGTCAGTATACATAATTGAAGCAGAAGTATATGTAAGAATAAAATCAAACAAGTGTAACTAAATTCAAAACAGATTACTACAATGATAACGAAAAGATCTGTCGAAGAGGTATGAAGGATTTGTTTGGCTATTATTTCATGAAGACACGAGTTGCAGTTTTTCATTCCTTGTGTCTATTATTTTGGGATTATACGCTCCGCCATGGTCTTTTGGTCCCGGCCAATCCGAGACGAAGTTGTGGTCTCGTCTTCAAGGGGTGAAACATCCTAGGCATTTCGAGATCAGCAATTAAAATCGTATAAAGGGCTTCCTGAATGAACATTCCATACCCTCTGACGCATGCTGTAGAAGTTTATAGTCATTTTAACACCGATAATAACGTGGTAAAGTATAAAAGTCACAGATTGTTTTTACTAAAACTGACCTGTCTATTTACCTTATTTGCCAAAGATTACAACAAAATAAAGTACTTGTACGTATGTGTCCACTGGTAAGTGGTAACTGCAGTCCAATATCTCAGGAACTTCTTAAAGAGAATTAGTCATAGAATATTGTAGCAGCGTGGTGTATAGACTCCAGAACATGGTGTGGAGGAAGATACTTGGAAGTAAGAGGTAGGAAGCAACACGAGGCTAGGTATAATTGCATACATAGGAGTTTCGTAATTTGCAGCCTAGAGTACACCCAACATGAATGGGGTGCTCAAATTATGGGACAGCCGGTCCCAAAGGCCGCGCGGTTTAGGTGAAAGTCTGCAGCCACTCGCCTGTTGAGATTGTGGGTTCGAATCCTACCAGGGGCATGTCTGTCTGTTGTCAGTGTTATGTGCTGTAAGGTAAAGGACGAGCTAATCACTTGTCCACAGGACTCCTACCGACTGTGGTGCGTCGTTTTCTGTGATCTAGAAGCCTCGTGAATGAGGAGGCCCAGCCCCACTGGTGGCTATTGCGCCAAAAGAAATAAATATAATGGGAGATGTGATGGGTGGGGTATGTGACAGACAATGGAACAGAAGTGTACACAGGATTTTGGTTCGACAACTTTAAGGAAGGAAACCGCCTGGAACACCTGGACTTAAGTATAAAGTTAAAGAAGTAGTTCGTAAACAAACATGCGTAAGGATGTACCGGGGTGCTGATAAGTCATTAGCCCGACCTGCTTCCCGATGTCGTAGGACGGAATCGATAGTGTCGTTGGAAGCTAACCTACTGCTCAGATCAAATAATATATGCTTGCTGCAGACTCTCAAGAACCTTTAGAGGGATGAAAGGCAAATTATATGTTTAATTTTCACGTAAGGATTGTCAATTCGGGCTAAGGACTTATCAGCGCCCCTGTAATCGTGATTCATCTTTCTCAGGACAAGACCAGTGCCGAGCTATTGCGAATACGGTGATGAACTTCCAGGCCCCCTAAAATCCCCTGAAATTCTTTACCATTCGAAGTCTTACTAGCTTTGTAAGGAGTTACTAGATAGTACTGGAGTTGAGATTGGAAGTGTTACGGAACTGAAGCAATCCCCAATTTCTTCTGTTTCAGATTATTTGCTTCTGATGAGTCAAGAGGAACTGTGTCGTGGGTAAGTACCATTTTAGTTACTTTCAGTTTACATTTTCTTGTGTTACATAACGTTGTTTTCGAAGAAGGACCTACAACATCACGAAGAAAGTTTTTACGATTTGCCTCCGGCTACATTTCTGTAGCATGACTGTCCATTTCCCCTCTGTTGCCGTTTGCGTACAGTAGTTAATTAGCCAATCTTCGCTTCGAAATACTACAGTCCATTAAGATTCAATTCCCATGGAAATTTTGAATTCTCCTTGAGTATATTCGTGCAGTCTCGTAGGACAGTGCTACCAACAGAGATTTACAGAAGTAAAGAAACTATGAAAGCCTGGTTCGTGTATTTTGTGTCTCATTACATATTGGAAATGTGAAGTGAAATGTACGTTATTATGTTGGAATGTGAATGGACGAATGGGATATTGGTGTAGCGTAGTGATTATGTGGTTATTTTCCCGTATAGTCATGTCGGTAGAAAAAAAATTGAGTGAAAGGTACGTTGTAATTATTCATTGTTTACGAAGCGATGTATAGGTTTGCTGTAAAGGCAGTATTATCCTTATCCTTAGCACTTAAGGGGGGACCGCGGTAGCACAGTGGTTAAGGCGCTGTACTAAAAATCGAAGGTCGATCCCAGCTGGTGTCAGTGGATTTTTCATTTACATGAAGTCCTTCCGATCGAACTGTGGCCCTGGGTTCGACTAAGCCTCTAACAGAAATGATTACCAGGAGTATTTCCTGGGGTTAAAGGTGGCCGGTGCGTAAGGCTGACAACCTACCACCATCCTGTGCCGTTGTCACGAAATCAGGGAGCCTTAACTTCCTGGAACCCTCTGGGCCTGTCCAGGCCTGTAACGGGACTGCTTTTTTAGGACTTAAGGAGATGGAGTTCACCCACCACGCATTCGTACTATCTGCAGGAGTTGTTGGTGCGTGTCTATCTTCACGTTTTTTTCTGATAAGGGCCTGTGAGGGAGGTTCTTGTGTAGGTGCCACTGCTTTTTACCAGCTCCAGAGCCGAAAGCTTGCATTGCTATGTAGGAGTAATGTGTAGGAGACAAGAGGCTGAGAAATGTTTGTTAGTATTCTTATAATAAAACCAACTAGATGCACTAATTTCTTCAATTTATTTTTGGAATAAAACTCTACATGTTTCGGACAGTTCCTGTGTCCATCATCAGGAGTTTTTCACTGTACACGCAGCAATGATACATGTCATACAGGTTTGCTGACAGCTTGCGAGCAGGATTAGGATCCTTATCCTGCTCGTAAGCTGTAATAAGAATTTATCACGATGCACGGTCACCTGAGCGGCACAGTTTGATAGCGTCCTAATGCAGGTGCTGGATGTATTTGTCTGCTGTAGGTTGGCAACGCCATGGAAGAACGCCACATTTACGCATTAAAGTATTTTATGCTGTCCCCTTTTCTGTATCGTGAATGCAGCCATGTTAAGTACATTTACACAAGACAAAGAAGATTTCCATTTTCGGTGTTATAACACCGTGTAGGCTTGCATAAATTTACTGATTTTTCTGATGAACCTCAATCTTGAGGCTAGAAGAAATTCTGAACATGGAGGAAGTAGGTTCGTACGAAACATCGGCGTATGTAAATAAAAGTGCACGACGCCACACTACATGATAACCGTATTCTTCACAGCCGCCACCATGAATGCTTCAAGTCTTGCAAGCTAATAATAAACTGGGCTCCACCATCGCAATCGGCCTCGCAGCACTAAACCTGTATAGGGGAACTGATGGTGAGAACAGCCATTGTATTGCGGCGGTTTTATGGCCAGGCTTTCTTCGCCTCAGTCCTATCATTTTTTTTCCACTGCCGCACTTTCACCTTTCTGCTTCCTTAACCCTTTGCTTCGTGTCTTTTTATTTTGCTCATCATCCTGTTCTTCTTACCTAGTTCTATTTATCTTTTACTTGTCCACCCAATTCGCCAGTCTTAGCCTGATTTCCAAAGGGAAACAAAATGTTATAATCACGTTCTAAATATCTGCTACACAGTCAAAGAGAGGAATGGTCAAAATGATCTCTTAGCTAGTCTATGATGGTGATAATACTTATGCGTATAATTATTTATTATTATCATTATCATCATCATCATTATTATCATAGTCATCATCACATAATGTAAGTATGGTCATGATTTATCTCCCTCTCCTGGCGCTAGTGTTTATTTAGTTCTTCCATCAAACCCAAAGCTAAGCAAAACCTTTTCACCACGTTATTGTATATTCTTTAAATACATTACCTTACTAGAAGTTGCGTAGTTATCGAAGGTCCCTTACCAAGGACCATTTCGAGACCCTAAAGTAACATGCGCTACTGTCATTTCCGTCTCAAAATTTCGCCTCTCCGCCATGTTGTTATTATGTTATATTAAGTTAAAATGTAGGGCGTTGTTTTGGTGTCTGTTGATGTAATATCCATGGCAATAAATAGAGGACCAACTAGATGCAACAACAGCAATTTATTGATCTTCATATTAGCTCAACACTTTTCGCGCAAATCTTTGTCCATCTTCAGGAGCGCAAGGCTGTGAATTGCAGCATGTGGTATAATGCCCTGTAAAGATGGATATACACTAGATCCTTATCTAGTGTATATCCATACTTACAGGGCATTGTACCACATGCTGTAATTCACAGTCTTACGCTCCTGAAGATGGGCAAAGAATTGCCCGAAATATTTTGAGCTAAGTTGAAGATCAATAAATTGTTATTGTTGTATCTAGTTGGTCCTCTGCTTTATTTATGTCGAAGATGTACGGTCAAACACACATCGAATCCATGGCAATGTTTGTTATAATCCGTCAAAAATTCAAAATATGAAACGGAAGATATATAGACTGAAACACTTGTGCGCGAACACACATAATTCGAGACAGAGTAGTTATGTCGTGTGACGAATTTTTTCGTGTCGAAGAAATCAAGTGGGGCTGAAAGTGCAGGCTTATGATACGACCATGCTGCAATGTACTTGTGTCCAGCGTTTAAATTTCTGAACAAATTTAATCAAATTTATGAAATTTGGTACGAATATTGCGCTAGTACAGGTCGCCCCGAATTTGTAATTTTTAATTACACGCAATCAGTAATAGGGACACCAAAGAATCGCGAATTCTTGAGGTGGTTACGACATCAGCGCCACTTCCTTGGCGGTTTTGAAATGATGCATGGTAAAAGCTGTTGGAAAAATACGCAATTATTTTTGAGTTAAGTATTACTGGATATAAAATCAAATAATTCTCACAGTGCGAATATTCTTCACATTATTCACTGTTGATGTTGATAGTTAATAAGTACTAGCTTTAGATATGTGACTTTTGGTACAGAGACACGAACATTATATATATATATATATATATATATATATATACTTACTTACTCCATGGTGCAGAGTCCTTCTTGAGAAGCTAACTGGTTTGCAGCTAGCCAAGAAATTCCCCGAATTTCACGGAACCCGAAGGTTCATTACCACACTCACCAGCGTCCGCCACCTGTCTCTATCCTGGGCCAGCCCAATCCAGTCCATATACCCACATCCCGCCTCCTGGAGATCCATCCTAATATTATCCACCCATCTACGCCTAGGTCTCCGCAGTGGTCTCTTTCGCTCCGATTTCCCCACCAAGACCCTACACACACCCTCTCCTCACCCATACGCGCCACATGCCCAGCCCATCTCATTCTTCTAGATTTTATCACCCGCACAAATATATATATATGTATATATATATATATCTGTAAATCGGTATGTACAATTACAGCTACGACACAAATTTTGAGTTTTATCTGAAAAATATAACAAAAACAAATTACTGTTAACACCACGAAAAAACGTGATTGAAGCTACAGTTTCAGTCATTCGTCACCTCGTAGGTGTGTAGAGGTGAGTGTCCATCTACACATCTTGGCCAATTTACCACCGGGGAAAGGGCTATCCACGAACATCGGTTTAGTATGAAGCTGGGTGGGGCCCCACTACTGATGTGAAAGTTTTGGAGTAGAGAAAAGTCTCTTCATTGTAATGCAAATGGAACCACGACACGCGGTCTTCCAATCGGTAGCCTAGTAAGTATCGCGGCTGAGCTATCCTGGCTCCTTGCAAATAAAAATAGGTTTAATAAATTTTTTCACAAAAATAAAATAATGTAAATATAATAATAGAGTATCGGATTTGTATGAATAGAAATCTGTGCATTATGAAGTTACGTTTAATGATTTATTTATTAAACTGATTTTATTCTCTTGTTGCGTCACTACCCTCTTGCTTCTTCAGCGTCCTGATTGTCACAAATTCTCTTTCGTGTTTTGAAGAGCGCTTGGTCTAACTTACTACAGTCCAGAGGTAAAAGAAGAGTCCTTAGTATTGACAAAAAAAATGCCTGCTTTTTGGAACCCAGAATTCCATTACCATGGTATAAAAAAAATCCTTCACTTGCACCAATCGTAGCAGCCAGACAATACAGTCCGCGTCACCAGACGATTACAAGCCATAGAAACAGTGAATACCGCCATTTGTTTAGCTTCGCAGAATCCTACAAGTTTAATGCAGTTGGCAAAACTTCGTATTTATACTCCGTACTAAGAATAAGTCACTGGATTAGCCAGTTGAACTAAATTATCAGAATGGATTAAAAGAGTCATGCGATTGCAGTTGGCCTATTAATTTTAAATGGTGTAATTCGGAGTATCGATCTCGTGTCTGCATGCGCACATATTTGCTTTGAAAATAACAACCGAAGAGGCAGCATTTACATATTGGCACTCTTAACTCCGTGAGAATTCCATCTTTTATCTTCTCAGAGATCTACGATGCGGTCCCTCCCCCATCACTCTATGTCAGTCGTAAAGAACTGGTTTTTACTTTATATTTTCAAGTAGCGAGAGATTGTACCCCTAGACAATTGTACTATCAATCCGTTTTCGTGATGCTTCTTCTTGAGGTGGAGGGGATCCAAAAAGAAGGACGGTATGTTAACGACCTCAAGTAAAAGTTGGATCCATACTATATCTGGTACATAAATCTTGTATTTTTTTCATATAACAGACCTGACTTCAACGGTGCAGACATACCAGCCGGTATGAGACGCTCATGGGACTTAATTTATTTGATGAATAACTCGACCTAATGCAGTGGCCTTTGACACATGGATTTTGTTTACAATTATTGCCCACAGAGAACAGGTTTTGCTTTAAGATACAGATTCTCTCTCGCCAAGAACTGTGAGGTCGGCAGGTTGTATTACTTTCTTAAGAACTGTTGAAAGCTTGTTTACAGAATTGCAACATTTGTACATGGGTGCTGATAAGTCCTTATCCCGACCCTGGAAGGAAACAAGCTACAGCGACCAAGACTTTCACAACACTATACCAAGACTTATAGCGTACAAACAACAGGAATATATTCCTGTTGTTTGTAAACCGTAAGTCTTGGTCGCTCTAGCTTGTTTCCTTCCAGGGTAGGGCTAAGGACTTATCAGCACCCCTGTAAACGCAGGGGTTGCTCCACGAAATGTTTGCCAAAATACAGTTGACTGTCCAGTGCTTTATTTCTTCTAAAAAACTTTATGTTCTATGGGTCGAAATCTCAAACACTACATATTTACCGCCCTTTACAACAGAGTGCGTCCATCGGTGTTAAGACAGTGCAGTCGTCCGTGCCGTTCGTACACACCCACCAGCTGTCAGGTACTTTGTGTTGTGTCGTTGTGGAAAGAAGGTCGTTTGTTCTATGGCTGTATTGTTTCGACTGACAACTAATTGGGCCATTCGTCCTTGAGAGACCTTTACCACTAAAATACACTGCTACGTGTACCTACATTCCCTCCAGGACAAGCTACCAAGTTCCAGGCCAGTGTAAACTTGCGGCTACAACAGTACAGTAATCCACGTAGTAGGTGCTATGGAAATCGTTGGTTTAGTCTTGGAGGTTCATTTATGTTGCCACCCTGTTCGCGACAGTTGGCACCCCTTGCTTGCAACTTGTTGGGGGTATGTGAAATGGTCGGTGCATCGGAAGAAGTCACAGACATGAGAGTTACTAACGGTGCGTCGTGTTCGGTACTGTTGTCATATGGAAAAACCACGAAAGCGTATGGAAATCAGCACTTGTTGTTTTAAAACGAGCTCACTTGTGCCTAGCTAGTGCAGGGTGCCATTTCGAACTGTAATCCGCTTCATTGCGTACGTTACGTCACAACTTACGGTACACATGCTGACGTTGGCTTAAAATATTCCACTCCAACTAAATCATTGGATAATCACCTATCAGCTGAAATACGGAAAAAATGTTTGAGACATTCTGTGTATATACGATTGTAACAATGAACACTGTGGAAGTAATAGCTTGCATGCTATATGGGTAAAACAATGGGAGGATTTCCGTAACTTTTCATTGAAGCAAGGAAACTCTGCGATATATTTATTTCATTCCTAACCTTTTAAAGCCTTCTGGTTACGTGATGCACCAGCATGTTTAACATTCAAGAACTGTACGCTCTACCCACACTGTATTCATTTGTTTTGTATTTATCTCAGAACTAACAGCGACTTGTGCCACTTACACCATAAACTGATTGGTTTTTATAACCGAGATGAAAAGTGTTTACTGTGCAGTACGGACTGGGTCTTTAAATAAAGCGGTCTGCGCTTCGTCTTTAAAGGGATAATATTTCAAATAACACTTCAGAATTAGGTTCCCCTAGCTGCTCTTTGTTCTGGGAATCTGAAGAAATATCCACTGTCTATGGGTGAATTTTTAATTTCATTTGAAAGTAACTGGTACCGACGTTTACGGATAATCTGTAAATACTTTCTGTACCTCTTATCAGCTGTAGTAGTCACTATACTGAGTATTCATTGAAGAAATATAATAAGATCATAATTAATACATGTGGTGATGTGTATTTATTGTATTGATGAAACATTTTATGTTTTGTATTTCGGATATAAGATAGAAAATGTATGTATAAATAATCTTCGTCAACAAATATATTGCAGTTCATATCTTACGTTTTCGAGAATTTGATGGTTAAAAGTCTTGCATTTTTTATGGCTTTATTTCTGGGCCCGCATGGGAAGAGCACATTGGCCCTCCCATCCTATTTGCACAGGGTCCATCTTGATATTATTGTCCGACTTACACTAAAAAATCTTCCAAAGTGTTGTCCGTACTTATGATTTTTCCACAAAAGCTGTGTGTACCGTACATTTGTACTTTCTTCGTTGCATGCTCCAGTGTCCCTGTCATTTATTCTTCCTTGATACTATTATTGTTTAACGAAGAATATAAACCTTATTTCACATGTAATGTAATATCTTATATATATTAGACCGTGCATCGTTGTGATAGTTGAGGAATAAGAGACCAACTTGATGTCACTTGTTATTATGTTTTATTTCACTTCTTCTATGCTCAACATGTTTCGGACATTAATACATCCATCATCAGGTGCCTGCGACTTTTTTGTTGTATCACCACATCGATCGTGTGTTCTTGTTTCGATGTGTGTTGAAGTTTCAGTGTGGCAGGCTGAAGCACAGTTTCAGCCTGCTACACGGATACCACCCCAACCCAGCCACAACGAAACTCCAACACACATCGAAACAAGAACACACGACCAATGTGGTGATACAATTGAAAAGTCGCAGGCTCCTGATGATGGATGTATTGATGTCCGAAACATGTTGAGCATAGAAGAAGTTAAATAAAACATAATAACTAGTGACATCAAGTTGGTCTCTTATTCTTCAACTATAATATAATATTTTTGGCATGCCTCTAATTTATTTCTTCTTATGTCTAAGTAAGTGGGGATATAGTATAATTATCTAGATATTGAACTGGATGAAGATGGGGTGAAGTGAAAGGGTTTTTTAAGCACGGTTATGAATTAGTCTTTTCATTAACGCGTGCAATGATGTACAGCTGAGCGATTAGTAGGTGCTCAAAAAGATTAGTGTACAGTGTACGTCATGTTTACTGTCTGCATTAAGAATACTGTAAGTATATGTATATGGACATATTTTAGATCCGTTTTGTATAACTTCTTATGTATATGCGTATAAAACAAAGTGACATCGTACTGCGAACACCTTCGTGTACCTTAACATTGTTATTATTTACCAAAAACTTACCACAATTTACTCTCATGTTTCTTGACCATCCTTGTGGCACAACACTCATACTCACTGAGACATCTACCGGAAGTTTTGTGATCTTCAGTAATAATGTGGAAGGTCTTACATTTTGGCCTTTCAAGAGCAAACTGTTTAAGTTGGCATCACGAATATTGCGTATGAACAGTTCTGTATGTATTGAGGCCTGCAGTCGTGACTGTGGGTGTAGTGTGAATGGAAAGATTTCTTCCCTGATTTACGTGTTGTTTCTTGTCACCAAATCAGTAACGGAAATAACGCAATTGGACTGCGTTGACACCGTGACTGGAAATTTTAGTAAAGGAAGTACCTTTATGTTCCTTTCGTTGTTTTCAACAATTATGCATTATTATTATTATTATCATCATCATCATCATCATCATCGAATTTCTCACTTCCAAACTTTGGCTGGGAAATATTCACCTATCCTGAGATGTAGCAATCAACAGGACTAGGCTCGGTGGTCTTATTCGTATTTTAAAATGTTTCTTACAATTGAACATGTGCCAAGAATTACAGATTTTTCAGTTGTATGCATGTATTGGGGTGCAAGTTAAGTCTTGTTAGACTTTGTGATAGTGACTTTGGAATTTCCCTCATAGATGATATTACTATCGGGATCACAAATTTAATTCGCCAGTTCTTGGTACTTGTTTTGCTTGTCGGTTATTGTTTTGGCGAGATTATGTCTATCAAAAAGTTGTTCTTTGTTTTCTTCTTCTTCTTCTTCTTCTTATTATTATTATTATACGCACCTTCATGGTCAAAATCCACAGTTACTAATTAGGTTTATAGTGTGAGAGAATACACGAACCTCGTGAGAATCAGACATTCTGTCCCTTGTTCAACAAATGCTTCTTTTTTCATGCGTCCTGATATGTCGTCACAGTGTTCACACTACAGGCAAATGAACCCTATTTGGAACCACTTGTTTATTTCGCACCATCTTACCCTGTTTATTCCAAGATCTACTTTAATGACGTCCTCCAATCTACGTTCAATCCACAAAGTTTTCTCTTCCTTTAAAGTTTCCCGACTAAACTTTCTAGGCGTTTCTCCTCTCCCACAAGTGCACTGCTACTTTCGGGCTGAAAATAAATTGCCACAGGGTGTAACTGGTCATCAGATCCTTGGAACATCCAGTATACAGCCGTTATGTGAAGTCTAGTGATTCTCAACTCGTACCGGTGCTACATCGAAATCTTGGCGGCCTCGGATACCTTGTGATGGCGAGCTGGCCTTAATTATGACAAGATGGGTGATCACACAGGACGCGGGCTTCCACGAACAGGAACAGAAAAGCTGGCCCACGATAAGATTATTGTATCGAAATGTATGGAGTGTCAGTACAGTTGATGGAGAATAAAATAAAGGGAAATGAACTTATGTATTGTAAATTCTTCGTTTGACGGACCCTCGTATGTAAGTCGGCCATTTAGAATTGCCAAAGGTCATCCACGGGCTAAACTTACGTACGGGAAGGCAGTTTTCAACAGATGTTCTTATAATGATGTAACACTGTATTTCCGCCTTGTGAGAAGTTGCTGTGTAAAAGTGTGTTAAACGGGTGTGTGTCGTGATTGCGGACAGTATAGTATCGTTACATAATATAAACATGACAACAGCTGTTGTGCACCGTCGGATTACTATTCTTCTTCTCCTTCGTCTTTTAAGGAACGCTGTATTAAAAGAATTCTTACAAGTCATGTAAATCCCACGAATATATTACTTCAGTCAGAGTGAAAACCGTGGAACTAATGTTTCCGGACATGAACGCTGTTTGTTGGACGAGCAGACGATATGTAGAATTTGGCTGCTTGTGAGTGTGCGTGCGTGCGTGCGCGTGTAATGTTATTGTCATTACGAAATTGTACAACGGAATGAACATTATAATGAAGAAAAACGAGAAGGGATAAAATTATGTTTGTTAGAGCGGTATTGGCATTTCCATTGTCCGTGCTGGTAATTGATGTCGATTTGTGGAACTTAAAAATGTAAGAAGGCAGGAAATTTACCTATAAAATCACAACAAAATTTTCGAATTTTAGATCTTGATTACACGGCACCTTTGTGATGCCATATGTTTAGATCTGCTGTTTAATAGGGGTTCTCACTGTGCCGTATTTCTTGCAGTTTTCCAGTAAACATTGAGACACCGCGCGATTATTTCTGGTGATTATTTCATGAAGGGCACAAGAGTAACAGATAAGTAACAACTTTTATTTACGCTCTAGATGTCCTGTTTAACCACAGTTGAATTTGTTCATCAGATTTTAGTAAAAATCCCCGTATAAAATGTTACGCTAACGTATTCCGTGGGAGTCGAGGTGTTTAATACGTATACACAGACATGACAACGGATAACCGGATAAACTTAGCGAAGCTGATAGTCGCTTTTCGAGCTATTTGACGAAATGCAATTAAAGGCAACTTATACAATAATTTTATTAGAAGTATGGGCAGAAAAGATTTAAGTAGCTTATATTTACATTTTTGTGCATGTTGAAGTCGTTGTGGGGGATGCCTGTTGTCCTTCATTTCGAAATCTTTGGTCTTCCCGTTTCCTATCTAAAATCCTAAAGTTAAAACATGTAAATCTTTGGGTTAGCTATATATACCACTTGCCTCGCTAATGAGACCCTGAAAATTGCCTAAAAATTGCAGCCTGTTGATTGGTTTCTTATAATCTTCATAATAAAAAAAATATTTTCCTAAACACCATTACTCGCTTTGTCATTGTAATGGAGATTCAATTTATGTACTTGTTAACAGAAGTGTTCTTCATAACCCGAGATGTGGTTGCTTACGTTGTCAGTAATACAATACCTGAATATTCAGGTCTTCCGAAATGTTACGCAGTCCTAGAATGGCACTCTTGTAATACTGCTTCAACCTGAAGATGAAGGCTTTCAGATCCTTACAAACGTCAATAATCATTTACCTTTCGGCACGGCATAACGCCCCAGTAGAATTGAATCCTCAACACTGTTGCTGTGACTGTGGCCTGTACAACCAATAATACAAAGTTTTGTAATTATGGCACTGGGACTGAATGACAGCTCTCGTTTAATATAAAAAGTAGCACTGGCATATATAGATGGGAAGAAGTTACAAGGATCCAATTGTGAAAAGGAAGGCAATAAATAAGCTATATTCCAACACTCGCATGTCGCTTTACTGCTCTACGCCACTATTTTAACTAGACGCACAACCCAATTTTGACATTAAAATTTTGTTGTAGCGAAAGTCTGTATCATAGTTTTCTTATGTTCTCAAAATAAACTGCCGTTATTTCTCTATACACATTAACAGGGTTAAATTCGTAACTGGGACGTTCTTTATTGTCTGAGGTAAGAACTGAAAGTGCAGAGCAAGTGTGACATTCAGAGGACCGTGCATCGTGATATATTCTTATAACAAAACCAATGAGATGCACTAATTTCCGAAATCTGTTTTTGGAATGGAACTCTACATGTTTCGGACAGTTTCCCTGTCCATCATCAGGAGTCCAGCACTGCACACACAGCAGGATGGAACATCCTGATCCCGCTAGCAATCAGTCAGCATAGCCTGTATGACATATACGTATTGCTGTGTGTAGAGTGCTGGACTCCTGATGATGGACAGAGAGACTGTCCGAAACATGTAGAGTTCCATTCCAAAAACAGATTTGAGAAATTAGTGCATCTCGTTGGATTTGTTATAAGAATGCACAGCAAGTGCTACTGACAATATCGTAAGGTGTTCGTCCGTTAGGTCGGCGTAATAAAGCGGGGAAAAGACCAGCAGGAAATCCTTCACTCATCCCCTAAAGTTAGATGACCACACCTTGTCGGCTGTCCGCGATATCATTCTGTCCGGAATATATCTTTCCCTTTCTGGAGAAGAATAGACACCATTAAATACACAGAATTATAATAGTCCCAATTAATTTACATGGGAGTGACAATTGATCGCTCGTATTGAGGAAAGAATGCAGGCTGTGGGAAGTGGGGGACAGGTACGGAGGAAGGTAAGTTATGCTTCATAGAAGGAACAAGTTAATGAGAGAGTGGAGAGTGGAGCTTAATTATTTGTACAGTCAATTCTGCAAATACGCGTGTTTCGTTAGTGCGAATTTCGTATAATGGGACTGATAAATTTGTGTCCGCTGTACGCTGTAACGCGAACTGTCGTATACGAGTGTTGGCTATTGTACGATTTCGGTGACAAGTATGAAGGCATCGGGCGCATAAACCCTGTTAATTTTATTACGCGTTTTTGTATAACTCGAGCTGTCACAAGAAGGCAAATAGCGCATGATAGCAGAACTGAGCGCACCATTCTACTCCTCACCAAATATTATGTCTCCGAACATTTTTTGTATATTTGTTTATTAGTTAGAGCGATTGGTGGCCACCGCCATAAAATATAAATTTAAACTTCCAACGTACATTTAAGAACCGTTGGTGACGAGTAGGAGGGTTACCTACAGAGAATTAAACAAGAACACGGTTAGCAGCTGATAACGGAAGTGGGTGTTGTGGCAGCATGCTGCCACAACACCCAACTTGTACGACGAAATTAATCTGTGACTATTTCTAGTGTGACTTTAGCAGGGAATATGTAGCTCCCTGAGGATGTTCTTAGGATCGAAACATATCGGAGCGTTTTTAATGTTTTAAAGTGTAATTTTTTAAATTTTATATATGTGCAATGGTTGGTGTAATAATTGAGTAACTCGACAACATGCACGGTGTAACGGTAAAAAAAATTGATGTATGTTTGTCCGTGCATCGTTGTATAAGCGTAGAGAAGAAAACCAACTAGATGCTACTGAATGGTTTATTGCACTTGTAATCTGCTCAACATATTTCGGGCACTTATATGTCCATAATCATGAGCACGAGACTATACCTGTGTTACTGCCGCATATGGTGTGTAATGCCTTGGTTGATGGTGGTCGGCGGTCAGGTGCAGGGCAGCAGGCTATGCGTCCGGGATGGGGGATGTTGTTTGACTCATACCGGACGCATAGCCTGCTGCCCTGCACCTGACCGCCGACCACCAGCAACCAAGGCATTACACGCCATATGTGGTAATAACACAAGTATAGTCTCGAGCTCCTGATGATGGGTATATAAGTGCCCGAAACATGTTGAGCATATTACAAGTGCAATAAACCATTCAGTAGCATCTACTCGTAGTTGGTTTTCTTCTGTACACTTAACAGGTTACACGTTCGGGAATGACTTGACTGTTGGTTTTCCTTTAGTTAGAATAAGATTTTTATTTGTTTAACTGGACAAGCTCAGACGTTGCATCTCAAATACAAATAAATACATACACACAGTGAAGATTATTTGTAGATCCGATGAACAGCACCCGCATCCCGAAAGAAGTTCTCCTACCAGACTGAGCACGTCGGGACATGCAAGTTACAAAGGGCTCATCGTGTATAATTATAATATGGGCGCTGAAGTCAAGCAGGATGAGATGGGCAGTGCGTTTGTTACGTATGGGGCAACGAAGTAAAACATGTGGGCTTTTGGTGGGGAAACGTGAAGTAAGGAGTCCACAGTGGATGTGATGGAAATAGAATGGTAACGCATGGAGTGGGTTCATCTGTCTTAGGATAAGAACAAATAGTGGACTTATGTGAGCACGGTTATGAAACATCGAGTAGGTTAAAATGCGTGGAATTTCAAGGGGCCTGTCAAGATCTCTGCTTTGTGATGTTAGTTGGATGGTTAGTTGGTCGTTAGGTTTGCATGGATATCAGTCTGACAGCTTTCAAATATGCACAGTTACAATTCTGTCTGTTATCTAAACGTGTGTGCAAAGTGTGGTGTCAGATGTTACTGGAAGGACATGGAGGATGTTGGATGACGAAGTGTGGGGAGCTTAGATGACGGAGTAAAAACAGATGCAGAAAACATCATAATGAAGATCTTCTTGATCCGTAGTCTTCACCGCACACTGTTCGGGTTATCAAGCTGCGGATGTTGTTTTATATGGAGACGTGTTGAGGCCAAGAGGGGACTGAGAAACACATTCAGAATTGTAGTTAAGCCCGTTGGAAACGGAAATTACAGTGATTACATGAAGAAGACATGAGCAGGGCATGTAGCGCGCAAGGCAAATGTAAGAAATGCATGTGAAATTTTGCCGGAAAACCAAAAAGACAGAAGTGTAGATAGAATAATAATACTAAAATGGGTCTTAAGGACTTAGGATGAGTAAATGGCGGGATTTGTATGTATAAGTATAGGAAATTGTGATTAGCTGTTGTTAGTACGTTAAAGTACATTCGGGTTCACAAAAGGCGGGGAATGTCTTGACAATTTGAGCTACTACCAGTCTCTTCTAAAGTAATATATTCCATGGAGTGAAGAATTTTATTGTTCAGTTTTGGAACATGGAAAGGATTCATAGAGGAATATAAATACAATAATTTTCTTTTGGGTCTGTTCCTGGAAATAAGTGACGTAACAATTCCCCTGAGCATCCGCAAGTAATAACGACCGACTGCAGAGGAAATTGTAAAGATTCTGCTGCTGTGGCAAAGGCAGATAAATATTCTTTCTTGCAAAGGACCGGAAATGAAAGTTGTATAAGATGAGAAGAACTGTTGAACATGCCTGGATAAATTCTGTCGTTAATTACGCAACCAATTATTAAGAAAAAATGACGTATTTACTAACTTGACTTATAAAGGGGAAATAACATAATTTGCACAGCTTTAATTTGTGTAAGTCTAGCTGTGAGGTACTGAACATGAGGATATGATACGGTAACTGGTAACAAAGATGATTTGTCAAAATCTGTAGCGTGTAGGAAGGACTTTCTACAGAGTCCAGTGTTTCGTCTGCTTGCATTTAGCAGGAATGAAAAACTACGAGTGGCAAGTGCTGACCCAATGACACAGCTTAACATTCCAGAAGACTCGAAACTTCAGCATCGCTTTCACTGGTTAGGGTTGTCTGTGAGGTGGAGAAATGATGGAAAAACTTTGCTCACAGCGGCACGTTAAAACGGATTATTATTTGTTGGTATCAGTGACAATATTCGTAAAGAATCAGGCGTTTCTGCTGAAGATGAACTATTGAACAAACACACTTTCTTTTACATTGCCAACAATTTTCTGCTAAGCTACTATTTTCTCTATTCTTTTGAATATGACATTTGCTTTGTCTTGCGACCCCAGGAGCCAAAATAAAAACAACTGTAAAATAGTAAATAGGAATTGGTATAAGAAATGTGTGACATTTTAATAATTGGATAAAATTAGGGTAAAACTGTCATAAAAATAGTTTTTTTTTCGCGACCCACTCAGAATACTTTCGCGAACCAAATTAGGATCGCGACTCTCAACAGCGTATTCCCACACAACATGACATGCTGCCACAACACCATGTTTATAGAAACGAATTAAATTGCGAATATTGTAATATAACGTTAGAAAGGAGAAATATAGCTCCCTGATGATGATCTAAAAATATCGAAACATGTCGGAGTGATTTTAATTGTTTTTAAGTGTTTTATGTGGAATTTATGTAAGTGCAATTGTTGGTTAATAATTGAAGTGCTCGTATGAATTGTTCATGTGTTTTTAAGATCTGTTTTATATTCCATGATTTTAAAAAGTTAAGTTTTTCTGCATATTTATAATGAACAGATGACTGCTATCAGTAATTTTCATGGCATGCTTTTGAATTATTTACTTGGATTTTATTCTCGTACGAACCAAAATATAACCGCGTACCGTCCTTTTCAAACACGAGTGTAGAGAAGTGTGATATGATTGACATGCATGTCGTAGGTGGAATTCGAACCTGCAACTCTTGTTTTCTCCAGGTCAATGTACTTAAACCACGTTACCACTGGGATCGGGAAAGAGTTTTGAAATATGATACATGACGTCATAAGGAAATTGTGCAATAAAATCGGCATTCGTAATTAATTAACAGAATGATGGTAACCTGTATCATGAGCCCTTATAATAAAACCAAATAGATGCACTAATTTCTCAAATTTATTTTTGGAATAAAATTCTACATGTTTCGGACAGTTCCTCTGTCCATCATCAGGAGTTTTTCACTGTACACACAGCAATGGTATATGTCATATACCATTGCTGTGTGTACAGTGAAAAACTCCTGATGATGGACAGAGGAACTGTCCGAAACATGTAGAATTTTATTCCAAAAATAAATTTGAGAAATTAGTTAATCTATTTTGTGCTATTATAAGATTGTATCACGATGCACGGTCACCTGAATATCAAACTATATCATGAGTGTATAATGATTTAGGATTTTTGTGAAAATAACATCGTCCTTAAACCTGCTCTATCATATTTCGTTTTCTGTCATAGTTTCACTGAATGAGGTGTTTAAAGGTAAAGTAAAGGTAAAGTTCACCCTAGAATAGGCCACGAAGGCCCAGAGGGGGAGTAGAAGTATAGTTATACTCTTTCTTTAATCTCTGTGCTAAATGGGGTGAGTGTTCAACGCCACGTCCCGGCCACTTTAACCCTCTGGAAAGACCCCCATGCCCATTGTATAGGAGGTTGGGTGGGCCGGTGTGGACGGGTGCGTAAAATGTCGCCCCCCACCGGGATTTCCCGGACCGTCCAGCTTGGAACGGGGTGTATTAAGCTGAAGGTATGTAGAGATGATTGTGTCTGTCTCTTTGTTCGTCCGTTCGCATATTTCATCTGCAGAGCAGATGGACCAGTTGATAATACTAAAGTTTTTTCTTGTCTCGGTAATAAAAAATATCAACAATACTACGTAACACACGACGCACACCATAGCCAGACGCATTCCTAACAACGTACTCTTACACAACACGATATTCTGCCACAACACCCTGTTAATATAATGGAATTATTTTGTGAATGTTTTTAAAATAACTTTAGCCAAGTACAACGTAGCTCCCTGAGGATGATCTTAGGACCGAAACATGTCGGAGCGATTTTAAGTGTTTTAATGTGAAATTTTTATATAGTGCGTTTGTTGTTTAATAATTAAAGAGAAACAATATTTTAAGGAGGCAGTATTATAAAAAAAACGCATGTTGCTTCTTTTCTGTACCGCCATTCGACTGCTCCTATCCTACATTTTTAAATTTAAGGTGTTAAAATGCAAGTCTTGTTGAGCATATTTTCACAACAGAAATTAAAGTATGGAGAAAAATTATGAAATTATGTGATTCATAACTTTCACTTTGCAACATATATCAGGAGGAGATCAGCAAATGATAAAAGTTTAGAGAAGGTTACTTGTAAGTTGTCAAAAGGACAGACAGTTGAAAGATTTTGTTAAGACACGAATGGTGTTAGAATGAATGGCAAATAACCCGTGATTTGAACCGTATTTAACTAAATGAGGATAATTTTCATTACGAGTTTTACTGAACACAGCAATTTAAATAAATATCCTCCATCCTTATGCCAATGAGTTACTTATTTGATCTGGAACAAAATCCAAGATTTGTGGAGACACGTTGTGCCGTGTACGTGCATTAATATGTGTGCACGTTTTTAACGCGAGTTTCCAGAAATAATTTCTAATACTTTGACACAATTTCATGAATTGGAACAATAACGTTTTTGCACCGAGCACATCAGTTATCTCCTCTCCCCCTTGCTGATAATCAGTTGCAGGAAAGTGAATGACCGAGCTTCACGGATGAGATGTGACGTAATGAATGCTCTCGTGCGATCTGCCACAATCAACATAGAGACTCAGCTAATCAGTTTCGAATTACATTCAACAGAATGCGTGTAAGTGGTACCATTCAGTGTGTGTTGAAGTGACACTTGGAAAGGAATAGCCAGCAGTTTTGGATGTGTTCAAACACAAAATAAAGGACTATCAAGAAATTCTGGGAGGAATTATGACACCTGTTTTAATTCTGCACCTTAATTTTACCGAACTATATGGAGCCGAATAACAGTAGCTACGTAAACCAGTGCATAATTTTTAATAGTGCTCTGTCGTCTCGATCTGAAATTGATCTTATGCTAAATTTAAAAGAAACGTAGATTTAGAATGTTTCAAAACAGAGTGATGAAGAAGACATTTGGCGGTAGTGGCTGAAGTAGGAGAAGGGCGGAGAAGATTTAAATTGAGGATTGTCAGAGGATATAATTTTCGTCAGTATTGTGAAGGCGTTTATATGAATATGAGGTCAGCCGGATATGTTAGTGCGCATGGAAAATGAGAAAACTGTCGAAGCTTTTAGCCGTGAGCTTGAAGACACAGACTGTGTGAGGTATCTAGACGTAGAGGGGAGGATAATATTAAGAGGGATGTCAAAGAAATAGCCGTGTAATGGACAGTGGCGAGCTTTTGCGAAGACGGTAAGAGACGCTGAGATTCCAATAAACGGTAGGAATTTCTTGACCAGAAGAGCGACTGTCGGTCTTCTAAGAAAAACTTCATCACATATAACATCACTCACGCCACTTCCCTGCCATCGTGCGGTAAACATCCTTAGTTGTCACGCGTCTACACACCCTCACTGGTAACGTGTTTTAAATTACATTGTACGGCCAACTGTCGGCAGAGTTCCGAGACGTAATGGGTCTGCTTTCAGTTATTAGTCATGACGTGATTTCAGTAATTGAAATTACATCCTCGTGCGTTAGTGCAGGAAATATTAATTTGTATATCATTGCCTCTAGTTACGGAGACCGAAATTTGCGGTCGGGTAATTAGGAATCCTTGTACATATCCGGGTTCAAATATCGGTCTGCAGAGAGACTGTTATGTCGGTGATTCTTCGTGGCTTTTCTCCCTCCCCCCCCCCCCCCCCCTTGCTTCTGCCGGGGGGGTAGGTCTGGGGGCCGCTTCTTAAAATATATTTTATTTTTCTACCCCCCC
>Ga0131853_10005287_pt1 | contig 23279 bp, 10 predicted proteins | sample TergutLab28metaG_FD_92764 | JGI IMG/M metagenome (GOLD analysis project Ga0131853, IMG submission 92764) | Labiotermes labralis P1 segment gut microbial communities from Petit-Saut dam, French Guiana - Lab288 P1 (version 2) (version 2) | ecosystem: Host-associated > Arthropoda: Insects >...
ACACACACACCACAACCACACACACACACACACACACACAAACACACACAGAACATGACTGTTATTTGAGAGAAGATAACCTTGTTATTCCTCATGAAATCATTGTAGATAAACAGTATTCTGAATTGAAAATATGCAAAATTTTAAAATTTGCCTCTGACTTGATGTTTGTGTAATCAATATTGTGATATCAGTACTACATCAGGCAAGTGGTATGGTAGCATGTAACTGCCCATCAACAAAAATAAGCTCTTAAAAATAAATCATAACGTGTTTGGAATTTCGGCCACTAAGTTTTGTTTAGAATGTGTACGGAAGAACTTCACGACACAATTCTAATAGGGTCATTTTGAATACAAAAGGAAACTCTGCGATTTGTATGAGTCATCAGATAGAGTTATAGGAACCAAAGATAAGGTTAAGAGGCACACGTGGTTAGGAGGCAAGTAAGGAACGTGTAAACAATTTTAGTGAGGAAACCTCTTGGAAAACAATTAAGTGGAAAATTGAAAAGTAAGGCAGAAAACTTTAAGATCGAAATAAGATTTCATTTTACATAGTGGATGTACCTGCTTCTAGATCATGCTCGAAGGTGGTGTTGAAATGACAAGGAGAGACATCAATTAAATTTAAAATAATACCCTGTAACTTCGTTGTAAAAATATTCCAATATTAAATTTGATTGCCATTCCTTAAAATTTTGGGACACATTTTGACAGGTAGATAATACTGTTATTTCTATGCACTACACTGTTGCAAGAGGCCGTAAAAACCTGGATTCAAGGATACAATTAGTACTTAGCTCACTGTTGTTCGGATATTTAGCTTTACGTATAACACACATATGGTATGATCGCATGTATTGATAAGGAGAGTTTAAAAACCATTCATGACAAATTATACCAGTCTGTACCACGTATGGGGGCGAGGAACCCGTACTGGATATAGAGGTGTGCATGTAGCCTGCAGCAGACCCATGTGCATGTACGTGCCAGGTTGTGTGTTATACATGGACTTTCAATATTATGCACACATCCACTCACGTCTGAGGTGTAACGGTGATAAGTAACAGCCTGAGGATTGTGTGAGTTCTTAGAAACTTAATCGTTTAATTTGGATTGCCAGAAAACACAGGTATATTCCCTCTGATTGACGTTGAACAAATTAACATGGATGTTTTTCGCAAATGGAAGACAAAATGTTGTTTAGAACTGTAAAATATGTACTTTATCTGATTTGAATTTAAACATATTTAGTAATTTCAATTAACAACGTCTTATTTTAACTCCAATTACGCACATCTTTGACAGTCTTTTTATATATTTCCCTGATTTTTCAATTATGGAGATTGAAATATGTAGAAGGAGCATAAGTGACTAGTGATTATATTATTGATTGTGCAATATCTTGGATCATAAAATATGTAATTAGATTGCCAGATTTAGATAATACTTGCCCGGGCAGAGGGGGTAGCAATGTTTTAATTTTAATAATATCTTGTCCTTCTTATCGTGTGTAAATAATCTTAGGATTAATTAGGTTAAACTTAAAATTGTTTATTACAAGCACAGCAGAAAGTACAATAATCTGAATCACACTTACACCAACGATAAATTTTCAAAGCCAGCACCGTTTAGGTGACATCTACCGGGTCAAAACATCTCCACTAAAAAGATCAGTCCGTAAGGAATCTAAGTTTTGCAAACCTATGTTTGTTTTGACTCAGGTTCTTAAAACAAGTAAGAAATTATTTCGTCCTGAGGAGAAGGCAGAATGTTAAGGAGTGGTATTTTTGACCAGAGCAGTGAAACATTAAAATAACATTAAAAGTACATAAAAAGAATTATGTTCGTAAAATATCGAAATCTTCCACCAACTAATTTTTGTGTCTCAAAGATACGTTATTTGTAAAATAATGGTAGGTATACAAATTTGAAGGTTTAGTGTACCGCTGTGTAAGCACGATACAGCGTTTGAAATTAACCGCGAAAGATAAGCAAACAGGAACATCAATTACATTAAAAATATTATTCTAAACGAAACGTTAGTTGACTTTTCCCATTTTTTTAAAGTGCGAATTTTAATTTGTGTGTGTTCACATGACAGACAAGAACCGCGAGAAGGTTATAGCGGAAACACGTAAAAACACAGCAATTAAAAACAAAGAAAATTAACAAAAAATGCTCTGCAGATTATGGCTCCAACAGCGTTCGGACTAAGCTGATGGAACAGAAATAAATATTCTCATCTACAGGGCTATCACATATTTCGTCTATCCATATTTTCCGAGAATGTGATACCATGTACCCAGATTCTTTGTGGCCACCCTGTATATAAGCAAAGGCACTGTATGGAAGCTGGATTGTAGTGACAGCATGGATTAAGACTCACAGTGATTACTTCCAAACCTCATCCCCTCTCAACTCGCATATTCCTAAAAAAAAATAGTAAAGCTCATCACCTTTCTCTCCTTTTCAAAGCCTTTCTCCATATACAAAGTGGAAAAGGGATATGTAAATAAAAAAATAGGGTTATTAAAAAAATAAAAACCGACAAAAGCAAGAGCACAATTAGATTAATTTCATTACGTAGATGGATGGATTTAATATATGAGGACGCGAAGCCATAGGGCACGTGTAAGCTTGTGATACTACGGTGGTTTGCAACTGTAAGCTCTGATATGGTAATTAATGGATAGGGTACCAGGGAGATATTTCCGCAGTTGGCTAAATCAAAAGCACACACATATCACGGGGATTTCTCTTTGTACTCGAAGTGGAAGCGATGCAGTCAGAGATGTTAGAAAACGTCATCAAACTCAACCAAGTTTTTTTTTTTAGTATAACCAACTAGATTCCATCACGGTAGATTGATCGAGTGTTTACGAAAAGTGCTGAATCTACCTCTTCTTCATATAATTGGTTTCATAGCGGATAACTGTGGGTTATGTTTCGTAATTGTTCTCAAGAGCTCGCATCATTTCGGCTGAACTAAAATCATCATAACTCCCAACTAGAAGCAACAATAATAATTTTATTAACAATTTCAATCAGCTCAACATGTTTCGGGCGATAATTTCGCCCATCCTTGTGAACATTAGACTGTGTTTACAGCTTGTGGTATAAAGCACCGACGATGCTGCCTGCTGGTGACAAGCAGGCAGCATCGTCGGTGCTTTATACCACAAGCTGTAAACACAGACTAATGCTCCTCAGGGTGGGCGAAATTATCGCTCGAAACATGTTGAGCTGATTGAAATTGTTAATAAGGTTATTAATTTTGCATCTCTTTGGGTGTTTATATCATTATATCAATGATACACCGTTACACAAACATCAAACATCAAAACTCCGTCGACAAAGTAAAAAACTTACTAACATAAAAAATGCACTATTCTATAATTTACGCCTACTATCTTTTACAACAGTTCATGCGTAGCTCAGCTGTCAAAAGGTAAAAATTTAAAAACGGTCACTTAAAACTGATCCCTTACAACAGATATGTCCTGCAGAAGTTGACAATCGCCAAGCTATCAAAAATGTATGGCCTATTGTGAAAACCGAAGATTCATTGCTGTGTTCACAAAATCCTGCCTCTGATCCCCGTAATTAACTGCTTCAATTTAACGAACAAGTACCCAATCTATTTCTTTAGAATTGGTTTTAGTGTTAACCACCTATACACGCCGATGCCTTGCAAGTAACACATTCCCTTTTGGGGTTTCACCTAAATCTCATATCTAAGCCACGTTGAAGTTTGAGTAAGAAATATTTCGTGGACTAAACCTTGCAGTGCAGTAGGTCATGTTTTCAAATGGACCTAACACGAAGCTGCCAGTGTTCAAATAATTGTATTTTTATAAAATTATTACGCTCTTTTATGTGCACAGAACACACTCCAACAATACTGCCCTAAATTTCGAAAATATTTCAGATACTACGGACAAGCAGGTTATGTACTTTGATGAAAGCAATTTAAAAAATTAAAATTCGAAAAACTTTGCCTTCGCAACATTTTACGAGTTTTTTGCAGCTGCATAACGTACATGACGTCAATTGAATTAGGGTAGGTAACATGACTTGGGCCCCCCCCTACCCCATTAATTTTCGCGTAGTTACTCCCAGATCTCATAAAAGGGGTCCCAAATACCGGTTTCTATCAGACTTATGGCATTAGTCTTAAAGAAGCCACAGAATATTTCAGAATTCCTTACTCTTTTGGGATCAGCGACAACCTAATTCACATCACTGGTCGGTTGTGATACTTACTGTACAAATAATTTGGTAAGTATGTTGACTGATGTGGTGGTGGTCTGTTTTAGGGTATTGCCCCACCATTTAAAACAAAGGTGTAAGGAAACCACAAAGACACGTGTTATAACACCCAACCTCCGGGACGCAAGGGAACGTGGAACTTGCTGAATGTAAGTGATGTGTTACACACTTAACTAAGAAGCATGGCAATCGTACGTTTCGACACAAACAACATAATGCGTCTCCTTCTCCCACAGACTTCAGAACACGTCAGAGACAGTGCCAATTCCCTGTCGAAGCTTCTCCGGCATCCAGGCCTCTCCACTACTGCCAAGAAGAAATTTCTCCCTCAAACCGTCTCTTCCTTCAGAAAACAAACCACCCCTTTCTCGATTACACTGTCTACACCCACTTGTGATCTTATAAATATTTATACCCTCTGCTTGCCACAAGGACGTGGTGTTCGGGATGTCGTGATCCTATTGATTGGAGCAAGCACCCTTCTCTCTTCTGCACCACCGCACGATCATCCGCAAGCTAACAACAACACTAACGTAATGACATTACCACTGTGCACCAGGCTGACAGCTACCTTTGTATCATCAGTCCCCTGCGGATTTAACTGGCTAGAGGGGGGTGGGGGCGGAATTCATTTTAACCCTTCAATGACAGAGTCGATACACTGTACGGACCTATATTTCTTGAGAAGCTGTCTGCCTCGGTGCATCATATGGTTGTAAATGCACTCAAGGGAACTATAAATTTTAAACCTCTTAGACAGTATTTGAAATTTAAGCCCCAGCGTCTTTGAAGTGTTGAAGTAGGTCTACATATTCTTAGATTATACTTCGCATTTTATTAAAAAAAATGAGCATACGGGATCACGTGTGCACCTGTGAGCCCCTTGCTTTTATAACCTTTGAATTATTCGACGAAAAGTCCATGAAACTAGTTATGGGAATGATGTGATCGGACACCATTTCATCTTTGTGCATATTTTAATTCACTAACTTCATTATAATATTTATCTCACTATTTAACCAACTTTATGAACAAAATTTGTTTTACAATAAGTTTTATTTCATGCCTCTACATGTTTCGAGCACACGCGCTCATCATTAGGAGGTCAAAATTGCACTACACAGCCTCTGGAATCATCACACCTATAGGTGTGATGATTCCAGAGGCTGTGTAATGCAATTTTGACCTCCTGATGATGAACACACGAGTTAATAACATGTAGAGGCATGACATAAAACTTATTGAGAGACAAACTTTGTGCATCAAGTTGGTTAAATACTGACATAAATATACTGAGATGCACGGTCAGCAAAACGTCAAAATTCATTATAATAATATGGAAGTCATAAAAATGTGTAAGGTTGTACGGACACCAGTAAAATTTCATAAGAAGATGTGATAGGCGAGTAGGCCTACACTACGACTGCAGTTCATAGGAGAATATGCAGCTTTTGTCAAGGCAACATACGTATTGTAGATTGTGTAGATATTCACGAAAAGTCAGTCTTGCGGTACATTTTCTTGAAAATACGCAATGAAACAATGCAGAAAACTTGTTTAAATTCTAACTTTCACGGACCATAAAATAGACATAATTACATATGCTCTATAAAACACATTTTTACATATTGTAATCGCTAAAGGGCCACCCCTTCGAAACCCAGTATATTTACTTCAATTACGCGCATAAACAACATGACTGTTCCGAGCTGCGTTGAAGTTACAGGCGGAAAAAGGATATACTTGCGATATAAGAGACTAAACTTCCAGGAAGAAGGAAAATTCCGCAGTAGTTACTATTTATTTCGTTCCATTTTGCACTTACATGTGATAATATATGAGGAAAGCTGAATTTTTACACCGTGGCGTAATTAAGAAAAGGGCCATGTTGTTCCTCAGCACTTCACGAAGGCATACAGGTAAAGAAGAGGTAAGGCTCCATTCATTCCTAGCCTCGGCTCTTTGTGGAGATAAGTAGTCAGCTTATCGCCCCTGTTGCTTTAACCTCGAGGACACGATCACCCTGTGAAGCCTGAATGGTAGGTCTGGTGGCCCCAAGAAATGACCTGGAGATTTGGAATACAGAATAACCTAGAGCTCATGCCTAATTCGAACCCCGTTTCCTGCAGAAAACAACCTTCTTCACTATACTGATAAGATAAATATTTTAGGCTACAAAAAAGTGAAGTATACCCCAGAATTTATCAGGCAATCCTCAAGTACAGAACCATTATTTGGGGAGCCTCATCAGAAATGACAACACAAATTTGACTCGAGCATCGCGACAAAGCAATATACGGCATGTACATAGACACAACAAGCAGTGTTTCTGAACTTGGGGGGGGGGGGGTTCTCACGCTGCGACTTGATGAATTGCAAAGTATCGAAAACCAAGAACTACCGTCAACATTAAAGTGTGTGTAACTGCGTATATATTACATTATTCCTCTAATAGAACACAGTTCAAAGTGCACATAGTTCAAGGACTAGAAAATGCCTGGGTCCAATTTGAATCCCCCTCGAAAAAACCTACGTTTATGCAAGTATTTTATCATCACCACTATAATTCCATGAATTTTGTTTTTTCTTCCCATAACCACCTCCTGTTGTATCCTGCAGCTATCTCCTCTTAGCTGCCTTCTCTGCATCCCATAGCTACCTCCTTTACTACCTACAGCTGCCTCCTCTTCTCTCTATAGCTACCTGCAACATTAACTGACTGGTGTTTACAATAGAGGCGGAGTGACTGTACTGTGAGTCATGCAGTACGCTGTAATTCTTTAAACAAAATGAAGGTTTCGTGTTTAAAGTGTCGAATACGTTTCTTTAACCAAACTTCATAAACGGAAATCCTCTGTGTCATTTTAGGAAAGATGCTACATTTCTGTAACTACAAATTTTGGAAGAAAAATATTATGGGATGTGAAAAGTTGAGCGACGTGCTCGACTTTTAGTATATTAATATGACTCTTAAATAAAAGGGGGTTACGAGACCTGTATTTTATTTGGCAGTCTTATGAAATGGTTTAGAAGCGGACGTTTATAAACCAGGTAATGCACTGTGGGCTTCCATACAGAGCGGGGAATTTCATGGGACGTTGAGAGAATATCAGCTTACCAACAATGACTCTGCTGCGTAGAGTTAAACATTTCCAGCAAGTGCAGTGTGAGCATTTAAGTGTCCCTCAACACGTGACACTAACCAATAATGAAGGGAGGTCCGATCCTGTCACCAACAGTGTTTTGCAAGCGATGAGGTCAAGCATGCGTAGCCGTATTCCCTGTACATCTCCATGACGTAGTACTTGGACACAGGAATATATGAAAACACAAATGTACTTTTAAAAAACTGTAATTTAAGGATTACATTTGTATTTATTTGCCAGGTGTCATACTGTTTCTTACTAATTGGTATTGAAATATCAACCAAAAAAATACACAGCATGATTGTCATATTTTATAATCTACATAAAAGTGAAAGGCTCATTATAGACAATGGGCATCGCGTGCATCGGCAGTTTGTTATTTTGTTTCACCCAGCGAGTCTAGAAGAGTTAATAGCTGAATATCGCCATGCGCCTGGGGTTGAAAATTCCCACGTGACTCGCGTGGAGATACCGCATTGCACATATTGCGTTCTTTTTTTAGCTGATGACATTGAGTGTGAGGTTATGACAATAGGAAGAGAGTGAAAGATGAAAATACTAATATGATATATAGGATTCACTGACATGCAGAACTTCATTTTGAAAGGTACTGGCCTGTCATGAACTGAGCGACCGTTTGGGTTATAACACCTGCTATTTCAACATTGCTAATAAGATTTTGAACAGCAACTGCAAATTGTTTCGTCAACATCCGTCTTTCAGTTGTTCTTCAGTCTACTTTGACTTCCCATTAGTTGATGTGTTAGGTTGGTTTCACCCTTTTATAAGCCACAAAGGCCCTTAGGGTGAGTAGAGGTATAACTCTACTCTTTCTAGGACCTCGACACTAGATGAGAATGGTGGGTCAGTACCACGCCCCGGCCGCCTGTACCCGCGGGTAAGACCCAGTGCCCATTTTACAGGAGGCTGGGTGGGCCCCAAGGCCGGTCTCGACAAGTTCGGAAAATCTCACCCTCAACGGGATTCGATCTCCGGACCGTCCAGCTCGTAACCAGTCACTATACCGACTACGCTTATTTGAGGTGTTATCCCTGCCAAAATTCAGTATAATACTTCTTAATTCGTTCAGAGAATCTATTTCTCCAAATAACATCTAAGAAGTGACCGTTCTAGAGACAGGGATAATACGTGACCTGTGAGGTTCACAAAGGTTTTTGTGATGCAGCAGCCGAAACTCCACCTTTTCCTTATTAATCCTGTTTGAAATATGTGCAAACTGTATATTTGCATCAAGAGTACGCGACCATGCATGACATACAGGTTAGAAAATGAACAGTATATTCATCTGAATTCATTATTATTGACTACTTATTATATTGGGTCGAGATGGTGTAGTAGAAGAGCGACTGTCTACGGGCTGGACTCTTAGGGATTGCGAACCCCGGGCGGTGGGTGCAAGACATTTTATTTTCGGCACATCCGTCCAGATCGACTTTGGGGCCCACTCAGCTATCTGTACCGTGAGTAACGAGGCTCTTTCCCGGAGGTCAGCTGGCGGGGTCGGGGCGTGGCGTTGACTACCCACCCACATCTAGCGCCGAGGTTAAAGGAGGAGTAGAGCTATACCTCTGTTCCCTTCTGTGCCTGCATGACATGTTACTGGAATAACTTTATCCTTACTTACAATACTACATGAATTCCTACTGCATCAAATTCAAACGAAAGTGTTTGTCTTCCAGCTTCCTATGTTGACTTATTTATAACGTAGAAAAACTAATAGTTTCTAAGACACTAATTTCTTGGAATGTCGTAAACAATAAGACGTTGACAGTTATTCCGTATATCAAGATATTCCCTTTTTTATGCAGACCGAAGATTTGTTTCTGTGCTCACATCTTGTACATGAAGTTTAATTCTGTCTGGAACCTACAATTCTTGTTCCTTAAGACTCCATTTCAACAATATTCACACATCTACGCTTAGATACGCCAAAGAATATCTTTCTTTTGAATTTGTCTTGAAAATTTCTTGAAAATTCCACCATAAATCAGATTACCGAAAGTTAAACACAGATCAGTTTAACAATGGGGCACTAGAAGTAATTGACGTACGTAATGTTATAAATTTACAAGCATTACAGTCAAGTTTCAATTCCTATTACTGAACAAGTCTGTCATGAAAAACACTTAACCAAGGAAAATACAAGAAGAGTAATTAGTGGTTTCATAGGATAGCTCATCGCTGCATGGAAGTTTGATAGCAGCAGGACTAACACACACAAACACACACCGACACGGACATACGCGGTAGGTATAGACAAATGGCTGCATGGGTGTGGTGAGTTAACAGAAATTAATGATTGTCATACGGCTCTAGTTCCCTGGATGCCCATAGATCACGCCCTAAGATATGTCACACTATTATAATAAAAAATATATTCCCCTAACCTCCAGAGGTCTCTAACCCTAGAGACTACGTTGGCTAATGAATGCATCAACGGGTTCTTCTCTTAGAGATATATGTGCCTTTCTTTATGTTCACATATGTGTAACAACAGACGATTGTAGAACACCCGATGCGAACGCAAGAATATACATCCTCTGTGGTCATGAACTATGTGGTTTATATTATAACACTAAAAGTGTCTCAGACAATATGGAGTCTATTGTAGGATAAATGATGGATGGTGAATTAGAAAGTCCTTGAAATGAAGCTGTTTTTGGCCTAACTGAAATTCCGTCCAGTCTTCTGCTGCGGTAAACTTTGTAAAACTAAGACACACATCATCCAGGACAAACAGTAAGAGCACTGAAATCTGAAAGGGGATAATCCTGATTACCTTTATAGTTCGACAATAAACGAGCCTGACGGCAGTCGCCTGTCACGTTTTCAATCGTTCACGCTCCGGATTTTGTACATTATTCCGTGTTTCAAATGAAAGTAGATAAACAAGTCTTCTGAGACAGGATCATTCTAGGTCTTCAGGCAATAGAGCAGAGTAACACCCACACAGTCTGGCCTCCTGTTCTGAATCTCGAGAATAATTTGGCGTAGGGCGCAACTAATTAGCTGGTTACCTCACTCGAAGGAGCGGACCAATACTGTCCCCAAGCGAGGTGTTTTAATTTTATTTCTGTTACGAAGTGTTCTACGAACTGAAGGGAGTGTTTATAATTCTAACCTGGTGCGATCGCTACACCATCCCGCTGAGTGATGTTATGACGCAGTAAGCAGAGGACGCAAAGTATTAGCCTGCTTACTTCAGTCTATTTAACTGTCTTTCTAAATATACAAAATTTTGAATACACGTAAATTGCAACTCTGCAGCAAGTTTATGCAACCTTGTCACCAAGTACAGGTTCCGGCAGAAATACCTGACGATATGGCAACACAGCTGTGAGTGAAATCGTTGGCGTGGGAAATTTGTCCTTGAGCTCCCTTTTAGCGAGACTCAAAGCATTTCAGTTGCCATGGAGTGTTGGTCTGTAGAGCATCGGGCTTTCGCTGTGGAGACGTATTTCTAAAACAACGGTTCTGTCGTTGTGACTCAGCTGATATTTCGTGGGCATTTCAATATTCATCGGACCGACAGTGTCCCTAGTGGTAATACTGTACTGTTGTGGGTGAGAAACTGCAGAGAAACAGCGCCTGCCGCAAAAAGAAAACGTCCAAGAAGACGGCCTTCACTTAGAACTCCTGAGAACAACGAACGAGTGCGTCAGGCTTTTGTCAGAAGTCCTCCGCTTGCGGGAATGTGCTGACAACAAGGGACGCCACCTCACACACACTATATTCAGGAAGTGAATATTATAATTAAAATGCTTCGAGATACAGATAATTTTGGTAATAAATTCACGTAAAAGTGTAGTATACTTTTCATTTAATTGTAACTTAAAAATCGTCCGGTTTTTCTGCCGGACTCTGTATATCACCCCAGGGAATGAACATAGATAAATTATTTGTAAACAGAATACTAAGGAGAAAATACTGAAAAGGGGGGAAGATCTCTATAATTTGTAGTTCTTTAGCTGTTAGATTCACGTCATTTAGACTCTTCCGATTCAGAATAAAAAACAATGAAGAAGCTAATACGATGACTTGTTACGTAGAATTCTTTGGTCAGTGCGCCATCCGATTCAAGCACCGAACGTACAAGTCACGATGCTACCCAGAGAAGCTGGACAGTGTCCACGTTGGTTTTGACAAACAGGCCAAAGCCTGTGCCCAATTAAACAATGCGGCACTTGTTAAATATTCGAACGTGTGCATTTCAATTATGTTTACTGTGACTGTGTAATGGGTTTGAGATAGAAGAAAAATATAACACACACGAAGTGGAGGGGCTTTTACGTGAATAATATGCATGGTCTAGATACAACACGCAAGAAGTTTCGAAGAAAGTCTCTACTCCATTTTCAGATCGAAGGAGAAGGATAACTACTCCCTACATATAAACCGTAACGTTATCTGAAACTCATTACAGATTTACGTGTCTTTCCCTATTTCTGAAGACGTAAGGGTTTACGACTTATGAAACAAGGACCATCTTCATCCAGCCGGAAAAAAAGGATCTACCCCCCCCTTGTCAATATGATTGTTGATGGTAAGCATTTAGAAATATACAGAACATGCCAAGACACACAAATTAGTAAACTTTGCAGTCTTAGGACTACATCTAATACTTAGTGAAACGTTGTGGTTTGACTTCAGATCTTCAACTGGCACAAATTTGCACCTAAGTTTTTGATATTTGCACAGAACTGTACGTAAGTTGAATGTCTTAATCCTAAACCCTCTATCTCATCCAGAATAAACAGGAATATATAATACGGTGGAGGGGGAAGAGGAGACTTGCACAGCCAACAGAAGAGGGAGATGCTGGTAGCTTCGTAAGATCAATATCTTTGATGGGTGTAAGGATACGTATATTTATTACTTATTAAAATCTATCTAGTGGTGTAGCAGAAAGGCGAGGAGGGTGGTTTAAAGGGAAGTAGGGGGTTGTAGGGAAGGAGGTAGCTAGCTTCAGTGCGGGAGAGAATCCATCATGAAAGGGAATCGCAAACGACGGAACTAGGTACGCATGGCGGCCATGTTGGACGGAATTCTAAGTGCAGGAACACCAATGGTGATCTTACAGAATTTTGAAATTTGTGAGAACTCATAAATTTCAAACTATCTAAAGATATACTTGCTTATGTTTTAAATCATGTATTTTAGTGCCCGATAATGGTCCTTAAGGAACGAAACATGCAGCATTTATTTATGATAATATTAAAAGTTTTTTGAAGTTATATATATATATATATATATATATATATATATATATATAGACACATCCCAATATGAATATGTCACAGCACAATGGAATGAATTCCATTAAAATTGAACGCTATTATGTTTTCCGTTTCTTTGGGGGGGGAGGGGGATGACCTTCGTTATGTTCAGGCTAATTCTGGCACAGCAACTCCATACCATAAAACACGTTTATTGTCATTCCAGTTCGAGAATATTGCATTACATAATCATCTTACATCGGCGCCACCTGCTTTAAAATGATGGAAAAAACTACACACTTGCTCGCAGAGCAGGAAATGTGTTTGATTTCAGTAAGATTATCTGAATATTCTAGTAATATTACTCCTCAGAAAATTTCACTGCTTTCCTTAAAACTCTGAATAGTGACAATATGTTGATATTGTTGGGAAGACTGTACGACTATTTTGGCGAATAATTTGAAGTTCTTTTTGGGGAGGGTTGCATGAGAAGCATGAAGTGCAACGGACTGCATGAGAAGCATGAAGTGCAACGGGCTGCATGAGAAGCATGAAGTGCAACGGACTGCATGAGAAGCATGAAGTGCAACGTTGATTTTTGTACCAAACCAACATTTGCTGTAGGACTGAGAAAACCATGGAAAGCTTTGGTCGGGTGTATATTGACAGTCATCCGTACCTCAAAGAAAACATAGCTGATAATTACCAATCTATAAATGAAGTCTAGCAAAATGTTTGCTGTTCACTGTGAAAACAATAAGAAATAAATACACTGAGCGGGTAAACGCTGAATTGGTAAATGGTACAGAATGAGGTATATATAGGTACCAGGTGGCTTGAAACGATTGTCAGAGAAGCAAGATACTATGCAGATGGATTTCATACACGCAAAGTTTAAGTCGTTTTCATTTGGAGACCTATTCTGTAAGAAACGTCCCAGTATATTCATATCTTCATAATATATGGTCGTGAAGCACAGCAAATGTTCGACCTCACGATGGACAAACTCTCAGTTGCAGACTGAACTGGGCCTGGGGTTTAAGACATTATTGGTTAAACATGCAAGGAATGTTAACATGTGTATCAATTTATTTAATTAATACACCAACAAATGCACATACAAGGGTGTATCAAAAAGTTCCGAGACTGGACCTATACACTAGAATGTATTTACTTCAAAATAGTCCCCATGTGTAACGACACATCGATCCCAGCGCAGTTGCCACTGCTGGAACGCGTGCTAGAAGTCCTGTTCTCGAAGCGTATCAAGAACTTTCTGCGATTCCCGCTGGATCTCCTCCACTCTGTCAAAGCGGCGAACCTTTAGCTGCAGCTTCATCTTCGGGAAGAGGAAGAAGTAGCAAGGGGCCAAATCTGGTGCATATGGCGGATGCGGAAGTGTGATAATGCTGTTGTGGGCGAGAAACTCATGAGTTACGAGAGCTCGGTGAGAGGGTGCATTGTCATCATGGAGTAGCCAATTGCCCGTGCGCCGCAATTCAGGTCGTTTTCGCCGAATGTCCTCACTCAGACGGCGAAGAACACTGAAGTAGAACCCGGCGTTCACGGTCTGGCCTTCGGGGGCAAATTCATGGTGCACAATCCCTCGAATGTCTAAAAACAAGATGAGCATGCCCTTGGTCGCGCTGCGGCTCTGCCTCGCCTTCTTCGGTGTTGAGGATCCTGGGCTCTTCCATTACGAAGACTGTTGTTGAGTCTCGGGATCATAACCATAGACCCAACTATCGTCCCCAGTGACGAACCTCGACATGAAGGAAGGGTCATCCAGGACACGCTGACGAAGCTCTTGACAAATTGCAACATGGTGCTCATTATCTTCGGGTTCAGAAGCCTGGGCAGGAACTTTGCAGCAACGAGGTGCATGTTCAAATCACACGTGAGAATTGTCTACTCTGTTCCGTATGACACATTAACGATTGCAGCAATGTCCTTAATGGTTCTCCGACGATCCTCATGCACAAGCCGCCGAATTGTTTCCACATTTTTAGGAGCTGAGCTCGTGGAAGGTCGCCCTGACCTCTCATCGTCTTCGAGTGATGTTCTGCTTCTCTTGAGGCGCGCGTGCCACTCTAAACACCTCGCACGACTCATGGCCTCATTTCCATACGCACGTCGTATCATTTCAAAAGTCTCCGCTCCAGATTTGTCGAGTTTCACGTAGAATTTGACGTTTGCTCTCTGCTCCAGTATCACGTCCATGCTGAAATCGCAAATGTGAAGGCACACGTGGTGAAAAACACTCGTGTTGTGCAACTCCCAATGTTAACACAGCGACGCCATTCGGCATACTGAGTGGCGACGTTCCCTGCTCCCAAGCACAGCGCACACATTCACGTACTGCCATTGGTTGGCATTCTATGGAACTAGTCTCGAAACTTTTTGATAAACCTACGTGTATTCATTTAATGATCTAAAATTCACATTAAAACAATTAAAACGCCCCTACATGTCTCGATCATACGATCATCCTCAGGGAGCTTACATTTTTCCTTGTTAAAGTAAGCCACACCTCACACACACACACAAACGCACACACACATATATATATATATATGTATATATATATATGTATATATATATATATGTGTGTGTGTGTGTACGTATATATAGTGTGTTTTAAGAAATTTAAATATTTATGAACATGTGTATAAAATCAGATTATCAAATTATCAGAAAATCAGAACACGCCTGTGGTCCGGATGCAGTGTTGTATAGGTAAAGTTCAACACAGAGAATTCCAGCGTTAGGTTATGATGCGATATCCCATGAATAAGTGACGAATTTCACCTCTTCCCACCCTCTCCGCCATGTTCTCTATACCGCCTGAGGATGCTACAAAATTCAGATCCAAATGAGATGTTCCTCACCCCCTCCACCTTTCGACAAGACCACGTTCATCGCCATCCTCCGAACAAAAGTTCACTCAGGTTTCGTTTCCTTCTAACACCGTGTGAATCATTCTGATATATCTCATCTCGGGTCGTCGTATCAGCTGTTACATTCAGCAGCTTATCAGGTCTTTCTTTTTTAAATCTAACACACTAAAACATACAAAACTAGCACCAACAGACGTTATTTCCACTTAATAATGATAACGTACCGTGAAGGAATATTTAATTCGGGTACTTCAATGTCTGATATTTCAAGTTCGCAACTGAAAGCAACAATCTATCGGGTGTTTCACGCAAAACATATGAAATTCTTAGCCAAACTTAACCAGATTGTGCTCTCTCTCTCTTTCACGCTTTAGAAGCTGAGCCCTGGTTTTTTAAACAACGACTTTACTTTAACGTTTGTCTGTCATATTCATTAACTTGTGTGTATTTTTGTAGTTATCTTATGTGTATTTGTTGTACTGTGTGTGCATTGCTGTTTTTTTTTTTTTACTTTAGATGCCGGACTGCTGGCTAGTAGTCAGTACTCGGAAGGTCCTGCGACCTGCCATCTCGACACAGGTTATTCTTGGTTTCCCTGTGTCTATAAGCAGATGTTGAGATGGTTCCCAAGATTCCAAGTTGCCACTACATGCTTCTCATGTAGCCCTCCCGACTTAAATTTAGTAGTAACAAATTTCACGTTTTGTTTACATGTAAAATAACCACTGCCAACTGCAGTTAATAAATGTATTATTATTATTATTATTATTACAAATTCTGAAGCGAAACGACTCAGATGATGAATGTATACCATTAAAACTATTCCTCTGTATTGACGAATGAATTTTAGTACACCTCGTCCGTACTATTAATGAACTGTATGCATTATTATCTCCAGCGACATTTTTAAATTTCATACTACGTTCCTAAACGTACCTTGCGCAACTTTCTGGAAGATCGAATGAACAAAAATCTTGTTCACATGTCAATAACACGGTGAAAGAATAAGGCGACACAAGGCGTAATGAGCTTCAGCCAGAGGCTGAGAAAGTGAAATAAGTGCTGGAGGACATCGCTTTCTTTCTGCGACATTGCGCTCCGTCAATGGATGTTTGTTGCGCAGCGCAGGGCAACAAACACCAAGCAACGGGGCGCAATATCTCTGAAGAATGAATATGTAAGTTGCGCGTCTTCAAAAGCATGGAAAATCGTAAGGTACTAGCAGCTGCGTCAGGGAAATGTTTCGGACGAGCATTTATGTTGGAGAGGATGGCAATGATAATTAATACACAGACACTTAGAGAAATGCTATTAATCTTCTAACATTCCAACTCAATTTAAAAATTGGTCGGATACGCCTGGGATTTAGAACTGTGTAATTTGGGTTCGTTAGGCGCATTGCCAAAAATGTGATAAGTGACTATTTGCTTCGCCACGTCTGATCGTCGGTCCGCATGAAACAACTCGATTCCCAATGGAGGGATTTTCGTAAAATTTCACATTTGAGCATTTTTCGAAAACCAGTCGACAGAATACAAATTTCGTTAAAATCTAAAAATAATTTTGGGTACTGTACACAAAGACATATGTACATTTATAATAGTATCTCCCTGAATTCTTCTTAGAACGACAAATGTTTCATACAAACTTTGCTGAGGAAATCAAATAACATTGTTTATGTTCCGAAACGCATTTCCGAAAATCTTGCCGTTTGTGAAACAATGTGGAAAAATGTGGTAGAGACATACACGACACAAATGACAATATAAATAAGGAGCAGAAAGGATGTGATTTGCGTGCCGGAAAACTGAGGATACAAACACAAACTCACAATGAGTAATTTAATACTTTTTCCTCCTGTACGGCAAAAATGATAAAGCGTATGCGCCTCAATATTAAGTGATACGTACATTGCGTCTCTAGATTTTGCTGTTACTTCTTTGTGCATTGCACACATTGAATACTGATAAAAGTTAGCCTATCCCTTTAAGATACATGAACAGCAATAGGCGAAGTACAAACCATCAACCGTAATTAAATGTATGTCAGTTTGATTTCTTACTATATATTTCAGCTTTAGTGAAAAGAGTTTATCAAGCAATAGAAATACAAAGAAAAAAATAATTAAACACAATACTCACTTACTCCATGGTGCAGAGTCCTTCTTGAGAAGCTAACTGGTTTGCAGCTAGTCAAGAAATTCCCCGCATTTCACGGAACCCGAATGTTCATTACCGCACTCACAAGCGTCGGCCACCTCTCTCTCTCCTGGGCCAGCCCAATCCAGTCCACATAACCACATCCCAACTCCTGGAGATCCATCCTAATATTATCCACCCATCTACGCCTAGGTCTACTCTAAATTAAATAAATGGCCTAATTGTTATGTCAATCATTACCTTAATTATTTTTCTCTGTGTATTTTTAATTCCCTGTTGATGCTTTTCACTAAAGACGGAAAATATAACAAGAAGTAAAACTGATAAAAATTTCGTTATATCTGACGATTTACACTCACTTCCTCTTTTGCTGACAAATCGATATAGTCTATAAGTGAGACACTAAATAACCTTCGCAGGCGATCGTTCGAAAAGTTGTAACAGAGTCTCATTTCTGGAAAATTGGAAATTATATATCGGCAGGAACTTCATTTAAATAGTGAATTCGCATGGACTGACACATATGTTCAAAATTTACATACTTCACTCCCCTCTGTTAATGCAAAATTATTTTACGTTACTTTGTTTTAAGTTGTTTGTGGTTTTCTCATTGCCTGTGACAGCGTATCATACTGCGCACATACAGAAACAAAAAAGAAATTGTTGAAAAGACAGCGAAATTAGCTTAATGCAGTGTCACTCCTCAGAGCTTGCTGTACGTAATGACGTAAGTGACGCCGCTAGACTCGTACACATCCGTCACACAGTGTAACAACTGAAGGTAGCTGAAAACAAGGGCAACATAAACCCCTAAGCGAACACTGCCGGCGACATCTGTATCACGTCACGGAAATTATCATCATTATCTTTATTATTATTATGATTATCATCATCATATAAACAGAAAGGAAAATTTAACCATCCTTGTTACATATGAATATACGTAATGTATTTTAGTTCACTTTGTTGTAGCAGACAACCTTCAGGTGTGTCTTATTTGTGTGAGAGAGTGGTTTATGTGCGTTGGATATAAAGAACTACATTCAAAATATGTATGGTATTTAGCAACTTGATTTCCTTTTATAAGCAATTAGCAGGTTTTTATATCAAAATGTGTTTGTCGGCCATCAAGACTTTACAATTAAGTAATAAAGTTCTACCACAATTAATTCAAATACATTGCAATCACAAGTTATTCCAAATCTATACATTTTGAGTCCTGGTTCATAATTATACGAAGGAAAAGACATTATCAGAAGGTAATGCATCGCTCTGATACTTCGATGTCAATTTCGTATAAGACATTTACAAACACGCGATTATTTACATGGTAAAAATTAAGACACATTGAAAGCGACGCAAGCATTATGCATCCTTTTTAGATATTTTCAACTTACGGCTACCAATGAAGTAGATTTATTTGGAGATGCTAACAGTCCTTCAGCTAGTAACCCGAATGTTCAATACCATTTTCACAGGCGTTCATCATTATTCCCTATCTTAAGACAGACGAATCCAGTTCGTGTCTTTCAACCTCAGTCCTTTGAGATTTATTTGCTAATACATTCATAAAACATTTATTTTACAAATTACATGAAGTACATCATGCTAACGCAAGTAGACTATCAATCATAAATTTATTAATACCAAATTTCAGGAAGTAGAAACCTTTGAATGTCGTATTATGTCCGGCCTATTTTTCACACTTGAGCTATGACATCATTAAGTTAACTAAAAAAAATCAGTGCTGAATATAAGTCAGGTTACTTAGAGCTCTCTTTCGCTGAATTTGTCTCAGTCGCTTCTCTGTCACAATCTTTCGCAAATCTCGTCCCTTTCCCTCGTTTACTCAACACATTTCCCATGTCTTTGTCAGCAAGGTTGTTGTGTATGCTATGTATGTACGTACGTGCGTACGTACATACATACTTACATACATACATATGTACGTACATACACACATGCACAAACACATATATGCATGCAGACAGAGAGACAGAGAAGTTTGGAGGAATAAAGAGAAGAGAGTAACATTCAAAATTCCTCTTTGACTTAGGGTATCAAAAACAGAGACGGCTTTGCTTTCTCTTTCTCTCTCTCTCTCTACACACACACGCACACACACACACACACACACACACACACAAGAAGAGGTATATACCTGTATGTCTATACATACATGACAAATGTGTTTTATTTATGTTTATATTCAAACCTTCTAAACATTTCTCTTTGTGAATTATTATATAGGTACAAAGACTCGGAAACAAAACAGCTAATTTGCATTTTGTGGAAACTGTGTATATAAAATCTAATTTCATCTCAACTCACCCTCCATTTCAGACACTGAAGATTCAAGTAGTGCAGCATGCTTCTAAGTTCTTATTCCCCCTGCAAGAATGCCAAGAAAGGCCATGTTTAAATTAGACAGTATAAGAAACAGCGCATTTACTATTTCCGATGTAAAATATAAAAGAAAGGACTTTACAAAGCGTGGTTAAAATTAGGTGGTGAAAATATTCATCGTCATCATCATCATCATCATCACTATCATACAACTTGCACGATTTTAGGCCTCGTGACTTGTGCCGGTTCCATTAACGGTCGAGAAGTCATTTGATGGGGTCGAAAGTGTCGCAGTCTCTCTCTCTCTCTCTCTCTTCATCCGCCGAATATTTTGTACTCATTTTTCTAATTTTCAATTGCCTTTAAAACATGCTTAATTTTCATTTCTGATCAAATATCTTCGTTGGATTTGTAATCTTGCGATGTGTATTTTGCCATTGTTCTAATAAATTTCATTTCCGCTGACGTTAGCTTGGATTGAAAATATTAATGTACTTCTTAATACTTATAGAAAGTTCAATGTGGCACAGCTTTGGTCATGTACATTGACGCCGTTTCTGTTTAGAGAAATGTATTATAAAACATTTCCAAGTTAAATGACAAAGTGGCATATACCTATCACTAATTTATAACGTACAATAAGGTTTCTATGCCACAGTAAATCTTGTGAGATTCAACTTAATCTGAATTATCTATGAAGATTCAGTGTACACCGCACACAGAACAACGTCATCGTCCACAAGAGACACAATTCCATCATTGCTGTAGGGGAAAGTGAGGGCTGTTTATTGTAAGAATTATAAGAAACAAGTAAAAAAAACTGTGTGGACAGGAAGCAATTTCCTTAAGGTTAGACCTAACATTTACTCTTATGTGTAATAAACAATGGCCTCAATATTTATAATGGTTTAAAGAAGGAGATCAAATGTTACGCCCTTTCTGCACACAGCACTCTTACTTAGAAAAATGCTGAAAGAAATTTTAAATAAAAGCAGACTTATTATTACATCAATCAATACATGAACTTAATAAAATACAATTCACAGGTGCCTAACTTCAAATGTATCAGCATCTCATTGTCACCCTCAGGGGGTTTTAAAACTAAGGAATATAAGCCCAATAAGTTAATCCAGAAATTACACTGCCCGTTATGGAAACTTTACAATATTCAAATTCGAAAATATACAAAAAACTGATAAGCATAGAAATTACAGTTCTGTGACTTTTCTCCCCTCCATCCCCATGGCACAATAGCCCCTACTGGGCCAGCGCCTCCTCATTACCGAGGCTTGAAGATCACACTCAGACACATTACATTCGGTATGACTCCTCTGGAGGAGGGATCGGCCAGTCGCAGAGGTCTCTACCTGACAAAACACAACACTCACAAGAGACAGATATCAATGCACCGGGGAGATTCGAACCCACAATCCCAGCAAGCGAGCAGCCGCAGATCCACGCCTTAGACCTCGCGTCCATTGCGACCGGTAGAGTATTGTGATCCTAAACTTGGATGGTAGTCAGCAGTTCCAATTAGAAATCCATAGACGTTTATGATCACTATAGAGTGTGCATACAAACATCTCTCCGTTCTTAGGTGATCCGAAACGATCTCGTCTTCATGGAATGTGTGATGTGTGTCGTGTCGGGCGGTGTGCTGTACTAAACATCAAATGTAATTTTAATATCATAATAATGCAATTTTATGCTTACCAACTTTTTATACGTTGTATAATTTTAACGCTCCAAACTTTCCAATACCAACAGAATAATAACAAGACTAACGTGTTGGGCTAATATTCATTTGTTATAAAACTCATTGAGGATGGCACTGCAGTATCGAAACATGTAGGAGTTTAATGTTTGTCACGAATTGTATTTTATTAAGTGCATTTCTGGTTGATGTATTCACTGCAAAAATGAACGAGGTTTGAGTCATATAGAAAAAGCGTTGTTTAAAAAATTTGCTTTTATCAGTGTATCTGAGGAATGTGGCTACATGTTTCGGCTATCTATTGTAGCCATTTATAAGCCTTTCCGGTTAACCTAGATTACCACAACAAAAAAGTTAAGCAAATTCTATACAAAACTCTATTGTATCAAACACATTAGTGCAATTTTTGTAATACTAATCATACACATATAAATCACACACACACACAGTTCATTAAACATAATGTCTCATACTTCGATTATGATGATGATAATAATAATAATATGTTTATATGAACGTCTAGAATATATGGTACTTCTGAAAACATGCTATAATCCTTTTCGTCTATATTACCACAATTCACCTTTCACCTCACATATCACATCCACCCCCTACTGGAAACCGCGTGCAAGTTGTAGTTGACGAAGCGTCGTTAAATTAACTACACATTCAACTGAGGGACACACGATATTTTTTGTACATTAATAATACTTTAAAATCTAGGTGTCTGACCACTTAGCCCTATCCGTTCTACAGTTTTGATGCTGTTCGCCCCTTATTATATTTTCATTGCGGTTTGTAATTTCCGCGTGAAGTAAAGCGAAATGCCAACAATGTCATTTATTGAAGTTTCCTTAGCTCGACAAGTTTCGGGCGCATACGCCCATCATCAGGAGCACTAGATGTTAAGTTGCAGCCTAAGGTTTTCTTCACCCAGTTTGTAGATGGGTGGTGGTCCTGGGAGCCGCTGCGTCAATTGTTTTTCTCTGCAGGTTTTATTAAACCACATGGATACGATGGTTTTGTATATCTTTCTCTTGGTGTTTCTATATGCATAGATTTATTTTACCTTTTTGGCATATGAAAATTTCAAGGAGAAAGCAATACAAGACCATCGCATCAATATGGTTTAATAAATACTACAGAGAAAAACATTTGACGCAGCGGCTCCCAGGACCACCACCCATCTACAAACTGGGTGCAGAAAACCATATGCTGCAAATTGAGTTTAATAATTTTCCAACAATATGCGACTTATTCAGTTTATTACATTTCTGTAGGCAGCTCTACATGTTTCGGGTGTTGACACCAATCATTAGGAGCTCGTATAACTGTAAATACAGCTTCTGGTATTGATTAACCGGATCTACTACCATCCGCTCTATACCTACCGTACGATACACATGAATCAGTTCCAACTCAACAACGAGAGCGGATGGTAGTAGATCCGGTTAATCAATACCAGAAGCTGTAATTACAGCTGTACGAGCTCCTGATGATGGGTGT
>Ga0131853_10005288_pt1 | contig 23276 bp, 24 predicted proteins | sample TergutLab28metaG_FD_92764 | JGI IMG/M metagenome (GOLD analysis project Ga0131853, IMG submission 92764) | Labiotermes labralis P1 segment gut microbial communities from Petit-Saut dam, French Guiana - Lab288 P1 (version 2) (version 2) | ecosystem: Host-associated > Arthropoda: Insects >...
AGATAAATAATCATCCTTATCAATACTATTCCAATCAACGATACATCCTAATGTACGTTTGAACATTAAATCAAGCCAAATACGGGCAGCTCTCCCATTCCCTTCGCGAAACGGATGAGCAATGTTCATCTCCACATACTTCTCAACAATTTCATCGTAAGTACTCTCTGGCATGTTATCAATATAGCTGAGGGAAGTCTCCAGGTACATAATAGGAGCAAAGCGGAAATTATCCTTTGCAATGTTCACCTCACGAATTTTTCCCGCAAAATCATAAATGTCTTCAAAGAGAATTCGATGAATGTCAGAAAGGCCTTTAAACGTTCCTATTTCTAATCGATCAATCTCACCCGATTCAAACATCCATTTAGCTTTAATCTTTGAAAGACGCTCTTCTTCTCGATTTAGTTCAGCCTGGGCTATTATCCCTAACTTATTTTCCAACATTCGTCAAACCTCCTTTACTCAGGAAAATTCTTTAAAAAGGATTCAACCTTTACATCTAAAGTTGCCCAGTCACTGGCCACAAAGTTCAGATGACCCACTTTGCGATCACGCTTGTTTTCTTCTTTACCATATAAGTGCAATTTGGCATCAGAAAATTCTGGTTTTTGCCAGCTGTCCAAAGCATATTCAACGTGTTGTCCAAGCAAGTTAACCATCATGCCAGGTCGCGTTGGCTCTGCTTTTACCAATGGCAAGCCACAAATGGCACGGATGTGTTGCTCAAATTGGCTTACGGTACACGCATCCATGGTCACATGACCTGAATTATGTGGTCGTGGTGCTAATTCATTAATCACAATGCCTTCATCGGTAACAAACATCTCAATGGCGAGTGTCCCAAAGAAATCCAACTTCTCCATTAACCCTTTAGCAACCGTACGCGCTTCTTGATCCAGTGCATCACTAATATTAGCTGGCATCCTTGTTGTATGCAAAATTTGTTTGTGATGAACGTTTTCGAACGTTGGGAAAGCTTCAACGTCTCCGTTTACACTCCGTGTTACAATCACTGAGACTTCTTTCTCAAAGTTAACAAAACCTTCTAATACGTATTCGTTATCGCCAGCAATAGCCAATACTTCTGGTAAATCAGCATCGGTCCGTAATACCCACTGACCTTTCCCATCGTAACCACCACTCGCCGTCTTTAAAATGCACGGATAGCCAATTTTTTTAACAGCAAGCCTTAATTCATCCGCACTGGTCACACTCAAAAACGGTGCAACGGTATATCCTGCGCCTTGAATCGCCAACTTCTCTTTTAAACGATGAGATGTAATAACTAGTGGTTGCTCCCCTTGTGGAAGGTTTCCTAAGGATTTCAGTTTTGCCACTTCTTTTGAAGGGACGTTTTCAAATTCATAAGTGACAACATCCGAAATTTCAAGCAACTTTGTTAAAGCAACTTCGTCGTTATAAGCCGCATTTATTTCAATGTCAGCGACTTGTGCAAGTGGACTATTTGTTCCTGGTTCAAGAACTGCGATTTTGTAACCCATGTTTTTAGCAGAAATCGCCATCATGCGACCAAGTTGCCCGCCTCCGATAATTCCAATTGTGCTTGGTGGTAATACTACTTTACTCATTTAAATCACCCGTTTCTAAAACCGTTGCTGTCATGTTCGCACGATAAGCATCAAGCGCCTCAGCTAGGTTTTCATATTTTGTTGATAACATTTGTGCTGCTAATAGTCCGGCATTTTTTGCTCCGGCTGTTCCAATGGCGACCGTTGCCACTGGAATGCCACCTGGCATTTGAACAATAGATAGCAAAGAATCCATTCCTGACAATGCCTTTGACTGGACTGGTACACCAACCACTGGCAACGTGGTCTTTGATGCCACCATTCCTGGTAAATGTGCAGCTCCACCAGCACCAGCAATAATCACCTGAATCCCACGCTCACGAGCTGAGGTGGCATATTCAAACATTAAATCCGGTGTCCGGTGTGCTGAAACCACACGTGCTTCATAAGAAATGCCAAATTCTTCTAATACATTGGTAGCCTCTTGCATGGTTGGCCAATCCGATGTACTTCCCATGATGACACCGACAAGCGGCTTAGCTGAAATTGAATAAATTTTTTCCACAATTCTCACCCTGCTTTCAAAAAAATACAACCGTTCACTTGAATTTTATCACCAAAAGCAGGCAATTGCAATTTAAGTCAACCTGTAAACGTACCTCTTTTCGACCTTTTTCGCATTTTTACCCAAAAGTCAAAAAAAGGAAAGACGATAAACATCTATTCCTCTAAAATAATCCTACATAGTTAGAATAACCCCACATATTCTCCATCCGATGTGATGTCCATGTTTAAAGCAGATGGTTTCTTCGGCAATCCTGGCATGGTCATGACACCGCCAGCTAAACACACGATGAATCCCGCTCCTGCCGAAATTCTTACTTCGTTAATGGTAATATCAAAATCAGTTGGTCTTCCCATTCGGCTTGGGTCATCGGTTAAAGAAACCGGCGTTTTTGCCATACAAACAAGTAAATCTTCGTATCCTAGATCGCGCAATTCATTTAAGGTCGCCTTCGCTTCTTCAGTATAAACGACACCACGGGCTCCGTAAATGGTCGTTGCAATTTTCTCTACCTTATCCTCGAAACTTAGCTCCTGCTCGTAAAGCGGTTTGAAGTCTGCTTTACCTTCTGCAATAATTTCCACTACTTTATGAGCAAGGTCAGCCACACCAGCTCCGCCATCGGCCCATCCTTTTGACATCTCTACTAAATGGTTGTTTTCCTTACACCAATCCAGTAAGAATTCAACCTCATCATCCGTATCGTGAATGAAATGGTTAATTGCCACCACATATGGCACTCCGAATGATTTTACTGAATCGATGTGCTTGGCTAAGTTTTCCACACCCTTTGCCAGCGCCTCTACGTTCTCTTCTTTCAAATCACCTGCGTCGACTCCACCGTGCATTTTCAACGCACGAATGGTCGCCACGATCACAACAACATCTGGTTTTAAATCTGCTTCACGACATTTAATGTTAAAGAATTTTTCTGCTCCTAGATCCGCACCGAAGCCAGCCTCTGTTACCACATAATCGCCTAACTTTAAAGCCGTCTTTGTCGCAATGATGGAATTACAACCGTGGGCAATGTTAGCGAAAGGTCCACCGTGAACAATGGCAGCTGTTTTTTCTAAGGTTTGTACTAAGTTAGGCTTAATCGCCTCTGCTAATAACATAACAATTGCCCCTGCAATACCAAGGTCACCAACCAAAACAGGCTTCCCCTCTACATTATAGGCGACAATGATCTTTTTAATCCGATTTCTCAAATCGTCGTAGTCGGTAGCTAAACAGAAAATAGCCATAATTTCAGAGGCGACCGTAATATTAAAGCCGTCTTTTCTTTCAATACCATTAAACTTCGACCCTTGGCCGATGGTCACTTCACGTAGTGTCCGATCGTTCATGTCTAAGCAGCGCTTGAACACAATACGCCCCGGATCAATGTTTAACTCATTTCCTTGGTGCATGTGATTATCTACCAAGGCGCAAATCGCATTATTAGCCGTTGTAATCGCATGAATATCTCCTGTGAAGTGTAGGTTTAGATCTTCCATTGGTAACACTTGTGAATAACCACCACCAGCAGCACCACCTTTAATTCCCATGACAGGTCCCAATGACGGTTCCCTAAGCGCAATCACTGCTTTTCTTCCAATGTGGGCTAAGCCTTGACCTAGACCTACCGTTGTTGTCGTCTTCCCTTCGCCTGCTTTTGTCGGACTAATGGCAGTCACCAAAATCAACTTACCATCTGGTCGATGGGACTTCATAACGTCTAAGCTAATCTTTGCCTTGTAGTGTCCATATTGCTCAATCTCATTTTCAATTCCTATTTGACGCGCAATATCAATGATGGGTGTCAACGTTGCTTCTTGTGCAATTTCTAAGTCGCTCTTAAACATGTCATTACCTCCATGAGATCATACCCTAGTTAAATGGTATTCAAGCTCTGCTTTATACCTATCATGTTCAACTACGATACGAATGTATCTAGTTTCTCTATGAGTGGCCCTATTATACCTTTTTTTCTCTTTTTTTTCTACTAAAATGAAGGCATCAAAACAAAAACTCACGAAGCTTTTAACTCCGTGAATTCTAGCTTTTTATTCAGAAACAGAATCGAAAGTCAACTTGACTTTAAATCCTTCTTTGATCGCTGCCGCATACGCGATGGTACGAAGTGCATTCGCCACGCGTCCTTCTCTACCGATAACACGTCCTAAATCTTCTGCAGCTACTAAAACTTCAAACATTAATGCCCCTTCTTCACCTTCAACTTCTTTAACCGTCACAGCAGACTGGTTCGTCGTTAATGGCTTAACAAAATCCGTAATCATTGCAACAAAATCCATTATAAATAGCCTCCTAGCTGTTTAATCGTATGTTATTTGCCCCGTAGCTTCTCGCCCGAAATCTCACGAAGAAGCCTTGCGAAGTCAGCACAATGCAATTGCAAATTTGTGGTTGCTGACTCTATTTTGCTAATTTTGCTTCGTGAAACTTTGTCATGATCCCTTCTTTTGACAATAATGAACGTACTGTATCTGTTGGTTGTGCACCATTTGATAACCATTTCATTACTTTTTCTTCATCGATTTCAACGATGGCTGGTTCTGTAAGTGGGTTGTATGTCCCTACAATCTCGATGAAACGTCCATCACGTGGTGAAGTCGACGTCGCTGCTACGATTCTATAAAAAGGTCTCTTGTGAGATCCCATGCGTGTTAATCTTAATTTAACCATTGGAATAAATCCTCCTAAAAAATACTTAAAAATTTTCAACCTATGAAGTATAGCACATTTTTAGTATGGGTGTCAAGGATTACTACTTAACAGGCGGAACAGCTTAAACATCGAGAGCTTTGATTTTCCCCAGGCTAACTCATATAGATTGCTTATAGGAAAAAGCTATCCCAATCGAGTAGAAAAAAACATCTCTTCCGAGATGCTTCTTACTTCTTATCCATGTTGTACTTCTTATTGAATCGTTCAATACGTCCATCGGCCTGAGCAAACTTCTGACGACCTGTATAGAATGGGTGACAGTTTGAACACGTATCGATACGTAATTCTTCTTTTACTGATCCACTTTCAAACGCATTTCCACACGTCGTACACGTTACCGTAATACGGTTGTATTCTGGGTGAATTCCTTTTTTCATCTTCTTTACACTCCTTGAACCCTGATAAAAGCGCTGAAGTCTCAGCTTTGGATTAACTTTTACTATCAGAGAAAGTTCTTTTTTGTTCAACTAATTCATTATACTGGAACAGCAAGAAAAAAGCAAACTTTTTTAGCTTGCCTTTCTCGACTTTTTTTACTCACTAATGTCTTCACGCCAGATCTTAGCACCAATACCTGAAAGCTTTTTCTCAATGTTGGCGTAACCACGATCAATATAGTAGGTGTTTCCGATTTCTGTCACACCCTCCGATAAAAGTGCAGCGATCACAAGCGATGCTCCTGCTCGTAAATCGGTGGCCATAACCCGAGCACCACGTAATTCAGTCGGCCCTTGTATAATGGCTGAGTTCCCTTGAACTTTAATGTTAGCACCCATTTTATTAAGCTCGTAACAGTTTCTAAAACGATCGGAATAAATGGTATCCTCAACCACCCCAACGCCATTCGCTTGAGTTAGTAAGGTAACCAGTGGTTGCTGCAGATCCGTTGCCAACCCTGGATAGATGCTCGTCTTAAAATCAACGGTTTTTAGTTCTTTTTGTCCTCTAACAGTAACCGAGTCCGTGTTAACATCGATGTCCACACCCATTTCTTGTAACTTTGAAATCAAAGCATCCAGATGGTGGGGAATGATGTTATCAATGGTTACTTCTTCTCCAGCGACGGCTGCTAAAGTAATGTAAGTTCCCGCTTCAATGCGGTCAGGAATAATCATATGACGGGTTCCACTCAAACGCTCCACGCCTTGGATTCTGATTTCACCTGTTCCAGCTCCACGAATGTTAGCACCCATGTTGTTCAATAGGTTTGATAAATCTACAATTTCAGGTTCTTTAGCCGCATTTTCAATCACGGTCACACCTTCTGCCTTTGTCGCTGCAATCATAATGTTAATCGTGGCTCCAACCGACGGGAAATCTAAATAAATTTTCGCACCTTTAAGCTTCTCGGCCTTCATGTGAATGATACCAGCCTCTTGCTCAATTTTAGCACCCAGTGCTTCAAAACCTTTTAAATGTAGGTCAATCGGTCGTGGACCTAAATAGCAACCACCTGGCATACCAATTTTGACTTCTTTAAATTTTGCTAATAATGTCCCTAAAAAATAATAAGAAGCACGTAATTGTGTCACCGGTCCTTCTATCAACGGAATATTTTTTAGATTAGTAGGGTCAATGACAAAATCAGTCTCACCTTCGTAGTGATAAGAACCACCCAATTGCTCGATCATCTCACCTAATCGCTTCACATCTGCAATCTCAGGAATGTTTTCCAGTGTAACCGGTGAGTCCGCTAAAATAGCAGCAGGAATAAGTGCCACTGTACTATTTTTAGCACTGTCGATCGTCACCGTCCCTCTTAATGGCTTCTTACCTTCAATTTTAATTAAGTTCATTCTTGTTCGCCCTTTCGAAACATACTTTTTTCGTTTCTCTCTAGTTCAACTATACCTCATTCTTCAGCTAGTTTCTCTACGAGTGGCATTAAGTTGTACTAATCTCGTATACACTCGAAGCACAGTTATTATACCAAAAAAATGAAAAATTTGCCACTTTATGCTATTTTGTGCTTCAAGCCTTTCTTTCTAGGATGGATGTCGCCACTCCTTTATCTTGTGTCAATTGTTTCACCAAATGATCCAAGCCATCAAACGTTACTTCGTCCCGAATTTTACTCACAAAGTGTAGCTCTACTTCTTCACCGTAAATGTCTTCTGAAAAATCAAAAACATTGGTTTCAATCGAAACCTTCTCTCGCGCTTCCATCGTTGGATTATAACCAACGTTTGTCATGCTAGCATAGGGTCTGCCTTTAATATAAATAACGGTCGCATAAACACCACGCAACGGCATAAGCTGTTCTGTACCGATTTCGATGTTTGCCGTTGGAAACCCAATCTTTCTTCCCAACTGCTTTCCTTTGTAAACAACCCCTGAAATCTGGAAAAACCTGCCTAGTAGTTGGTTAACTAATCTTAAATCGTTTTTCTCTAACTGCTCACGAACCCGTGTGGTTGAAATTTTCGTACCTTCTAGCTCTACAGGACTAGATATTTCTACCTGACATAACTCTGCACGTTGTAGATCCTCCACACGGCCCTTTCCTTTGTTTCCGAATCTAAAATCAAAGCCAACTGAAATGTAGCCTACGTTCATCTTTTTTAAGTAGTTGTTAATAAACGCATCTGCCGTCAATTTCAACAGTGACTCGTCAAAGGTTAAAACGACGCCATAATCAGCGCCTACCCTTCCCATTATACGCATCTTTTCTTTAAGAGGTGTTACGTAATTGTTCTCTGTCACTTGTCCCAAGACTAATTTAGGGCGCCTATCAAAAGTTAGCACAACGCTTTTCATTCCGTGGCATCGGGCATGGTTAACTGCTTTTTCAATGACGTGTTGATGCCCCCTATGGACACCGTCAAAAAAGCCGATGGCTACAGCTACTTTTTCTTCTTTTTTTACCAGTTCATCCATGGTTAAAATCTTCATACTTGTTCCTCTTTACCGTCTTTTGTGGCATCAAAAAACGACAACGTGTTCTAAGTTGCCGAAAAATGTCCTTATTTTTTCTTGTCGCAAAGCAAGACACCTGCTTTGGCAAGATTTGTAAAAGGGACGTCTTCAATAAAAACGGTGATGTTTTCATAGGGTGCATTTACCGTCTCATTAACTACCTTTGTAATTCCTTCGATTAAAGCTCTTTTTTGATCCACTGTTCGCCCTTCGTGCATTCGTACATTTACCACTGGCATTCTCAATCACCTCGCAAAAGTTTCAATCCCTTGTTAGATAATTATACCGCAAACCCTTGTACTTTACAACGGTTAGAAATACTATGCTGGTGTAAACTAGGGGTTATAAAAAAGAAGTAGGTACAAATGTTGCCATGCTTTTGTGAAAAACAAATAAAAGGAGGTGCTCCTTTGACAAAGTGGGTTGGTCGTGGTAAACTACATTATGGTTGGTCTCTATAAACCAACCATAATGAGTGGAGGTGACAATTTTAAAGAGGAGCTTGACAAAATGAACAGGAGGTGATATTCTCACTCTAAGGTTGGTCTGATCAGACCATTTTATTGACGGAGGAATTAGAAATGGAAAAAGGATTGTTAAAGTTATTTGATGCGGAGTACAAGTTCATGTCGATTGTTTGGGAGCATGAGCCTGTTAATTCGACTGAATTGACAAAATTATGCGAAAAGGAACTTGGTTGGAAAAAGCCAACAACTTATTCAATGATTCGAAAACTTTGCGACCGTGGTGTGATGAAAAATGAAAAGGCGACCGTAACAACGCTGATTGCAAGAGAAGATGTCCAGAAATACGAAGCAGATGTTTTTATTGACCGAGTTTTTGATGGTTCTGTTCCTTCTTTCATCACAACATTTTTGCAAAATAAAACCCTGTCAGAAGATGAGGCGACAGAAATAAAGGAAATGATTGACGGAGTGGTCAAAGGATGATTTCTTTATTTGTAACGATTTTAAATATGAGCATCACCGCAAGTATTGTCGCTTTGGCTGTTATCCTTGTACGTATTCTGCTAAAAAAAGTACCGAAGGTATTTTCATATGCTTTATGGAGCGTTGTCTTATTCCGACTGCTCTTTCCTTTCAGCATTGAAAGTGTGCTTCGTTTAATGCTAACTTTTACAAACACACGAGCAGAGAATGTGGAGATGACCTTTTTACAGGGGGAGCCATTTCTTGACATCCCTCTTCTGGTAGCCACACAACATGCCATTCTAGAGGTTGAAAATGGCATCAATTTTAGTTACACATTTTTTCAGGTAGCTAGTTTCCTTTGGTTGACTGGTTTTGTATCGATGTCACTCTATGGAATAATTGGGTATGTACGGTTAAAGCGACGTGTGTATTTTGCCACGCGCGTGCGAGATAATATTTTTGAAACAGATAACATTAAAACACCATTTGTACTTGGTTTTTTCCGTCCAAAAATTTATTTCCCGACTTCTGTTGACCCATTACAACATGACCACATCTTAAAGCATGAGCAAGCTCATATCAAAAGGTGTGATCACCTCATAAAACCTTTTGCCTATGTGGCCCTTGCCTTACATTGGTTCAACCCTTTAATCTGGCTTTCTTATATTCTGATGTCAAAAGACATGGAAATGTCTTGCGATGAGGCAGTATTAAGAAATGTAAAGGATGATATGCGCAAAGACTATGCCATCTCCCTGCTCCAGTTATCTACCTGCAAAAATAGTTTATTAAGTCCGATTGCTTTTGGAGAAAGCAACGTTAAAGAAAGGGTGATGAATGTGTTAAAATTTAAAAAGAGTAAAAAATGGATAATTACGGTTTCGATAATAGCCGTCTGTGCTTTTGTTATTAGTTTTGCTTCAAACCTAACAACCTTGGCGATGGTTAATGAGCCTGACTCAGGAACAATGACAATGGATGAAAGGATGATTGAGGATACTTTTTCGATTTCCGAATTTGAAGAAATAGTTGAAATGCTCAGAAATACCCCTGCTATTTTTCAAACGGATGAACTTCTTGCTATGTTTGAAGAGCTTCTTGCTGAGAGTATCAGGGAGGAACGTGACTATGTTACCGTCGACATTGAGGATTTAATGGCTTTAGAGGGTGCCTTTTCGATTAATACGAATGATTTAGGTTTCGATTTAGAGGATTTCCATTTGTTTGATATTAATGCTAATGGTTTCGATTTAGAGGATTTTCGTTTGTTTGATATTAATGCCAATGGTTTCGGCTTAGAAGACGTACGCATGCTTGATACCAATACCTTAGATTTTAATGATTTTTTAGGTATGACAAGAGAAGAAGCTCTAACTCACGCCCGAGAGCAACTTGTTGAGAATGGACACATGACTAGGGAACAGGCAGATAGACTGGAATCCTTGCCAATGGAGTGGACTCGACCTGTAAGATAACAAATGAATCTGTCAATAGCAGAACAGATAAAAGTCTTGGATGCAACAGCAACCATTAAAAAGACCTGAATTCGGAAAAATTCACTGAATCAGGTCTCCTTTTTAGTAAAAAGAGCCATGGTTTAATGAATTTGGATCAAAACCGGTCTCTGAGGTGTCAAATAAAAACAAAAAAAGACGTAATTCGGATTAAAACAACCTTTTCCTGGCTCTAAAGGGCCTCAGTTCAGGGAAAACCTAAGAAAATGAGTCTCTTACTGTCCCTGAGGCCGCTGTTAATTCTCTAAAACGGATTAATACCCAATTTTTGAAAATAAGTATCCACGGCTTCTTCTATGTGGTTCATTTTTAGTACCATAAAAAATGACCAAGGCAACGAACCTTGCTCATAAAGCTAAAAACTCATGATTATTTAACCTCTATCTTCCCTCGTGGTATTCATAGCTGGCCCGTGTACTACTCCCTTCAAATAGCACTTCCGCACCTTTCATAAATTTGAACGTTGCTGGACAAGAAATGTCCTCAACAATGGCATGGTCCATCTTACCACGGCGAGGTGCTGGTAGTTGATGTCCCCCTTCTGAATCTACCTGAACGATTAATCGGTATTTCCCTTGCTTGAGCTCAATTAGACCTGGTTTATTTTCAACTATTTTAACGCCTTTATAAGTAGCCAGTCGGTATTCTTTTCCGTTTAACCATACCACACAGATACAACCCCAAAATTTCAAACCATAGAAAGGGATCCGAGCCACTGCTGCGACAATGGAACAATCCTCCTCAAAATCGTTACAATGAACCCAAGAATAGCCCTTTGGGAAAGAGGTCCCACTATCTAACTCAATGTAGCCCCTCCCCTCATCAAAATCATATATTTCACCATTTAAAACCACTTGACCTGTCAGATCATGTTTCATACTTAAAATGCCATGTCGGCATTCCATGGGAAAGTGCCTAAATGGACCCATGATATCACCTTTAATCGGTGTTAATTCACCGTATTTAATCGTGCCTTCTAACCTTAAATCTGGTCGATCCATGTTGAGTGACACCCCCGACTCAGAAAAAGTATTTTCACCAATGGTTAAGACCTCCCCTTTTTGGTAGTCAGCCAATGGATACGTTATAAAATATGCCTCTTCATCGGTTACCACATGAACAAAGGCTTCTTCCATGGATTTACCTGGAATAAGCGCCATTGTTTTCCCTTTGTTTTGATGTTTAAGGTACCAACCTTCAAAGTATTGTTTCATCTGCCAGATCTCCTTTTGAATCTATATAGCTTATGACTAAGGCTGTCCAAACATGTTCACGCTTTTCTTGCGATCGGAGACGATTTTCCATTATATACAGGAAAGTGGCTAGCTTGCCAGCCGCTTTTGTGTTAGAATGTCATCAACAAAAAAGAACGACGAACAACATTTTATCAGGGAAGGAGGGTCTTCATTTGGATGACAAGCACAACAACGACACCTGTGACGTTTCAATTGAATCCATTATTGACATTGTTACAAGCTACGTTTCAGATCCAGATAACCTCAACATTATTAGACGTGCCTATCACCTCGCCCAACAGCAGCATGACAATCAATTCCGCAAATCTGGTGAGCCATATATCATTCATCCTCTAGCCGTTGCCCATATCCTCGCTTCCTGGCAAACTGGACCTAAAACCATTGCAGCGGGCTTAATGCACGACATCATTGAAGATACGGAGATCACTTACGAAGAACTGGTTTCATCCTTTGACCAAGACATTGCCAACTTAGTAGACGGTGTGACCAAACTAACCCAAATCGACTACGTTTCCAAAGAAAGTGCCCAAGCAGAAAATCACCGAAAAATGCTTCTTGCTATGAGTCGAGACATCCGCGTCATCTTAATCAAGTTAGCAGACCGACTACATAACATTAGAACCCTTAAGCACCTGCGACCTGAAAAACAAACGAGGATCGCTAGAGAAACCATGGACATCTACGTCCCCATCGCTCATCGTCTAGGGATGTACCAGGTTAAAGCTGAGTTTGAAGACACCTGCTTGCGCTATTTAGAACCAGAGGCTTATTACAACATCGTTCGCCTCATGAAAAAGAGAAAACATGAGCGAGAAGCAGATGTAGGAAACATGATTGACCTGCTCAGCAACATTCTAACCCAGGAAAACTTTAACTTTGATATTAATGGTCGCATCAAAAACATCTTTAGTATCTTCAAAAAAATGAACAATGGAGACCGAGAATTTGAAGAAATTTACGATCTCTTGGCCATCCGCCTCATCGTTGATTCGTTGCAAGACTGCTACGGTGCCCTTGGCATTATCCATGCCCATTTTAAACCTATTCCTAACCGTTTTAAAGACTACATTGCCATGCCGAAACCAAACATGTATCAATCTTTACATACAACGGTCATTGCCACCAATGGGAACATTTATGAAATCCAAATCCGAACCCCTGAAATGGACGAAATCGCTGAACATGGCGTTGCTGCCCATTGGGCTTACAAAGAAAATGCACGAACACCTGCTGAAGAACAAAAAGAAATTAAGGATAAACTAAAATGGTACGACACCTTAAACACTTACGAAGACGAAGTGAACGATGCATCTAGCTTGTTGGAATTTGTTAAAGAAGACATCTTTAACGCGAACGTCTATGTCTTTACCCCACAAGGTGATGTGTTAGACTTTCCACCAAAATCAACGCCAATCGACTTTGCCTACCGCGTCCATACGGACTTAGGTCACCGGACAACCGGTGCCATTGTTAACGGTCGAATCGTCCCTCTCACCTATGAAATGAAAATGGGAGACGTTGTTGAAATCAAATCGAACCGAAATTCTTTTGGTCCAAGTGAATCTTGGCTAAACGTCGTCGCCACTACGCAAGCTAGGCAAAAAATTAAGCAGTTCTTCAATAAAGCTAAAAAACAAGACAACATCGTCCGAGGCGAAGAGCTACTCTTAGTCGAACTAAAAACCATGAACAAAACCATTGCTGACATTGACATCGTCCGTGCTTCTAACATTCAAAAAAAGTTAAACGTTTCAACACTGGAAGACCTTTACCACGATATCGGTCGCGGACACATTCTAGCCAAATCCTTTTTAGAACGCTACTTTGAAGACGAATTAAAAGTTGACGAGAAAGTGCTAGTTGCTGAGATCAATGAACCAAAGCCCGCTAAAAAAACCATTAACAAGTACGGCATCATAGTTGATGGCTTAGCTAACGTTGATATCAAACTATCAAAGTGTTGCTACCCTGTTCCAGGCGATGACATTAGAGGTTACATTACGAGAACGAGTGGCATTGCCATTCACCATTCGCTTTGTCCTAACATTAAAGACAAAGACCGGTTTGTTGACGTCTGGTTTACAGACGATGTTAAACCTACCTTTACGACTAAAGTCAGAGTTCGCGCCGTCGCCCGTAAAAACATTCTAAGTGATATCATTACGCGACTTTCTACACTGACAGTCAACATTGAAAGCTTGAACACCTCGACGCAAAAAGACACTGTAACCATTGATCTTGAGCTGTCCATCACCCATCTGGACATACTGAACCGTTGTGCCGCCAGCTTGCGAGCCATTAAAGATGTCTTTTCAGTTGAGCGTGTCATCGGATAATAGAAAATTAGGGATTGTGAAAATGAAAAACGTAGCGATTGTTTCAAAAGACCTGAACCTAGCCAAACATCTAAAAAACACATTAAACAACCGGCGATTTAACGTTGACGTTTTTCCCATGTTTTCTTACCAAGTTGTAACAAACGTCGTTCTCATTGATGAAGATCAACTAAACACAACACTTGAGGGTGCCTATCGGATCATCCAAACCCTTAACAAAGAGGCCATTGTGATTGTCTTTTCTTCCAAAGTCACGACACAAGACAAAGTTACCCTCCTGGATCTAGGGATTGATGACGTTCTCCAAAAGCCCGTCCAAAGCCTAGAAGTGATCGCTCGAATAAACAACGTTTTGAAACGAGTAAAAACCGTAGATCAGGGAATTCTTTCAGCAGGTGACGTCTCATTAAACATCAACCACCGCATGGCAACAGTAAAAGGCCACACCCTCTCACTTACGAACCATGAATTTTTAGTTCTACTTAACTTGGCTAGAAACAAAGGCGTTGGTGTATCGAGAGCTGATTTAATGACAGATATTTGGGGCTATGACGATATGGGAAAAACACGTCCGATTGACAATCTGATCAAGCGACTTCGTAAAAAATTAGTTGAAGCCAAAAGTAAAACGGCTATCCATACCGTGTGGGGTGAAGGTTATAAGATTGAAAATTGAATAAGGCACGCCTAAACGTGACATACTAACTTTATTAAATACCATGGGGTGATCTTGAATTGGACAAATCAAGTATGAAAAAACATGCAAACAAAGAGAATCCATTAAAAAAGCAAGTGAAGATTCACTACAACGAAGACCGTGAAACAGACACCTTCGACTTCTACGAGGACGAAGAACCTTATAAGGAGATCCAAGTCACTTAATCTAGAATTAGTATTAAATCCTTTTTCTTCACCCTTTTCCTTTCAAATTTGTTTTAGAAATCGCTTTATATCGCGATTTTTTTATTTTTAAAAAACACTTAACCCTTCAATTTTGGCTCACAAATTTGACCCAGTGTGAATAGCATGCTAAGATAATCTATGTCGTAAGCTCAGTTCTAGATAGTTTTAGCATACGTTACATCGCTAAAACAGATTACTTTCTTGTGTTACATTAGACAAAAGAAGGAGGTGAACTGTTATGATCTGTCAGCTTTATTATTGGCTGAAATGCAGATGATAACAGGACACATGCAAGTAAAACGAGGTATAACCGGTGGTATCATGTCTGCGGGCGTGGTAATAACCAGTATCTTCGCTATCATGCATTCTAACTTGACTGAAGTAAACATGAACGAAGTAACCATTGTCGAAAATGGTGAGCGAATTAGTTTCACAACAGAGGCTGAAACTGTTATTGATGCATTAGCAGAGGCCCCTATACAATTCGGAAACTTCGATGAAGTTAGCATCGATATTAACGAAGTTGTATACGACGGAATGGAATTTGAAATCAACCGTGCAACACCTGTTATTATTAATGACGGTGGTACAAGATTTCATACCATGACGACGGAATCTGATGTGGAAGACGTGCTTTATGAGCACAACATTGAAATAGGTGAAGACGATTTATTAGAAATTGTCGTCACTGCTACAAATCAATTAGGTGAAGAAGTTCAACTTAATCCAACGGCTTTAGCAGCAGATGCGTTTGAAGTAGTTGAGATTGAACTCACACGTGTTGAATTCGAGACCGATTCAGAAGTTGCAGAATTCGCCCTTGAGACAGAATACATCTACACAGATGATCTGCTCACAGGTGAACGTGAAGTTCGGGTAGAAGGATCACCTAGAATTGAAGAAAGGGTCGTGTATACTGAGTTTAGAAACGGTCAGTACTACATGACAATTAATAATGATACTAATATAGTAGAAGAAGGTGTCAGAAGAGTTGTTGCCATTGGAACAGGAGAGCCCGTTGTGGCTCCTACGCCAGCAGCATCTGAAAGACCACGCAGATCTACTAATACAAATTCTACTGCTACACTTGAAACCTTTACGGCAAGTGTAACAGCCTATCAAGCAAACTGTCGTGGATGTAGTGGTTTCACTGCATCTGGGCGTGACGTCAGAACTAACCACTGGTTCTATGATCAAACGTTTGGTTCTGTACGTATCATTGCCGCTGACAGTAGGTTTCCATTTGGAACCATTATGTATATTCAGGGTGTCGGCCATGCCGTTGTTCTGGATAGAGGGGGATCGGTAACGGGGAACGTGTTAGACCTCTTGAAAGGTTCTAACGAAGACCCGTTTCGATTTGGTAGACAATCATTACAAACACAAGTCCTAAGATTAGGTTGGTAATTTAAAAGGATAGCCGAACACGTTTTGTGAGGTCAAACTGGATATCAACCCTAAACTTAAGATCGTAATCTAATAAGTTGTGACACAATGGGGATTAACATGATCCACTGTGAAAATAACATGCTTTACAACTTACGCAATAAAATAGTTTGAAAGATGTTTCGGTTCAATTGACGAGAGCTCTTACGACAACTGTTCTCTTACAATAAGAGATCGGGCACTGAAAAGTGCAGAGATACTTAATGCGAAAAAAACTCATGAATCCATAGTTTTCTACCATGTTCACGAGTTATCTAGCCGTTGATATGTAACATTTCTATATAGCTATTTGAAAGCACACCCTCGGGTGTGTTTTTTAATGTCGATTTTTAGCTACTCGAATACTTGCAGTTTCAAGCCCACCTTGATATAATAATTATTATGAAAAAAACATTGATTTTTACCGCCATTATTGGGCTTCTAGTTGTTGGAGCTTACGTTTATTTTGAGCAAATTGGACGTCTTAATCCCACGGTCAACGAGACCTTTATTACCTCTTCTCGCGTGCCCGCTCCCTTTGACGGGGTTAGGGTTGTTCAAATTAGTGACCTATTAATCCGGAGCGAAGCCTGCTTAACCCTTCTTGAAAATACCACGCACGTCATTAACCGCCTAGATCCTAACATTGTCGTCTTTACAGGTAACCTGTTTTTACCTGAAGGCTTAGCCTTTGAACGACAAGTGGTGGATTTACTAAGTTCAATCGAGGCCAATTTAGCCCGCGTTGTTGTTTTTGGGAACCATGACGTAATTAGCGAATCACATTTTGAACGCGTGCAAGCTGTTTTCGAATCAGCAGGCTTTATGGATCTCACCCATTCTTCCATCGAAATTTTTAACCAAGCTTACGAAGGAATCAATATCATTGGCGGGGCGCCTGGCTTAGATCAAGAGGGTCTAGATCGCTTGCTAACCAACGAATTTCACGACGAGCGTTTCAACCTTTTGTTGCTTAACGACCCAACCTTCACTTCTACTAGCATCCATCATGGCGTTGATCTCCAACTATCTGGACACTGTCTAGGTAGCCAAGATGCTTCTTCGGAAACGTCACCGTGTTTCCAATTTTATCATGGCCTCTACCAATTTACCGATGAAATCACACTAAATGTTTCTGCGGGATTGGCACGATTCCACAACATCTCTGGCTTTAGAAGGCAACCTTCCATCGATTCCTTTTTATTGATTCGAGAGTAAGTCAATACTCACCCATTGCGGGTGGTTATCATAAACTAATAAGACAACATGGGCAACTCTCACATGTAAAAGAGTTGTCTCACAGGAGGTTTTACTAGTATGATGATAAATCAAGTTCCGAATTTAAATCATTATCCCATCCAGGACGGGGATCAACGCTTCTTTGGATTTGGGGCATTGCCTTTCGTAGGAGGACTCGCGGTTGGGGCCCTAGCCAGTGGTGGATTTGGTGGGAGACCATGCGGTCGTCCTTGCTGTGTGCCGATGATGCCAATGCAACCACAGTTTATCCCAATTCCGCAAACGACCATTATGCCGATGCCACTACCGGCACAAGTTAATGTCGGACAACCGGCACCAATGATGCCAATGAATGCCCCAGTCGTTGAATCCAATAACTTTTTTGTAAGGTAGAAAATCCCGCGTATGCTTTGAGCAGCATGCGTGGGATTTTTTCTTTGGTTGAAATACGCTTATATGTCGTTCTTTTCAATGCCTTGTAGGGTAGAATTACACAATCTCCTTTCTATACGACGCTCTATGGATAAAAATTGCACACATTCTGCTTTATATCGGGTAGTCTGGGTTGAAAAACACCCCCAAGCAGACTTATTAAGCACAAAAGGGGTGAAAAAACACCCCTACAGGACAATATACAGGAGCTAAGGGGTGAAAGCCATGGTTTAAAAGCGCCCCTATACCTTTATATACGCATAAAGCTGAGCTTAGTGAGGAACGAACTTAGTGAAACTTACCCTTTAGGGAAAAGTGACTAAAAAACCTGTCCCTCGTTTGCATTCGCAATATCCTCGGGACAAAAAACCTGCTAAATTTGGCAAGAAAAGTTATGAAAACGCTGATCATCGTCGAAAAAGCTGGTAGACGGCTAAACTCGACAGTGGTTAACCCTTCGAAAAGAGAGAAATGAGACAACGACTACCCGATAAAAAGCTATTTCCACTCGGAAATCTGTACCAACTGAAATAATACAGTTGACAATCTCGCTAATTTGTGTATACTAGTAACTGTACTCATACGAGTAATACAGATTTTCGCAGAACTAAAATGCGTTTAAAAAGGAGGGAAAGCATGTTTAGAATAGATAATCAGTCGCGAGAGGCCGTTTACGAACAAATTGTCAGCCAAGTTGAAAAGTACGTTCTGAGCGGCATTCTAGCCGGTGGCGATAAGTTGCCTTCCGTACGGAAGTTGTCCGTAGAGTTAAACGTCAATCCGAATACGGTCCAGCGAGCCTACACAGAGCTCGAACGAAGCGGAGTCATTGTGACAGCGCCTGGCAGAGGCGCGTTTGTATCAGATTCTGGATCGACCGTCTTACGGGAGGAACGTCGCGTTCAGTATTTGAAAAAGCTAGACGAGGTGCTTGCCATGCTCAAGGTTTCAAAGGTCACCAAGAAGCAGATTTTAAAAATCGTAGAAGAAGCATTTAAAGAAGGAGGTGGCGACCATGATTAAGATTGAAAACGTCACAAAAAAGTTAGACGATTACGTCGCATTGTCGAATTTAAGTTGCGAGATTCCGAAAGGGAGTGTCTTTGGTCTGATCGGATCAAATGGAGCTGGGAAATCGACGTTACTTCGCTCCATCACAGGAATTTACCGCATCAATGAAGGGGCTATCTGGATCGATGAGGAGCTGGTTTATGAAAATCCTGTCGCCAAGGAGCGCTTCGTCTTCGTACCAGATGAATTGTATTTTCTACCGTCAGCCAACATGAACCGGATGGCGAAGTTGTATGCCTCTGTTTATAAAAAATTTGATCAGGCAAGATTCACCGAGTTGACCGCCTTATTCAAGCTGAATCCTCAGGAAAACATCAATAAATTTTCAAAAGGAATGAAGCGTCAGGCGGCCATCATTTTAGCCCTCTGTACAAAGGCTGACTACCTGTTTTTTGATGAAACGTTTGACGGTCTGGACCCAGTAAAACGTAACTTGGTCAGAAACCTCATCGCTCAAGACGCCATTGATAATGGGACGACCGTCATCATCACGTCTCACAGCCTTCGGGAATTAGAGGACACCTGCGATCAATTGGCCCTCCTTCACGAAGGCGGCATCGTCTTTGAGTCTGATGTTCAAAACTTAAAAACCTCCCTGTTCAAAGTCCAAATCGCTTTCTTAGAACCTTACGATGAAAGTAAATTCGATGCCTTTGATACACTTGGTATCACAAAGCACGGCTCCGTCACCAACTTTATTGTCCGTGGCGATCGCGCGGAAACGTATGAATCCCTTTCTCTGTTTAACCCTGCCTTACTGGAAATTTTACCCTTGTCGCTGGAAGAAGTATTCATTCATGAAATGGCCAATGCCGGCTACTCCTTCGACGACATTTTAGGAGGTGACGACCATGTTTAATTTCAATCTTTATCAAGAAGGTCTGCGCAAAACAAGAACGTTAGCTATTTTATTCCTAGCCGTTATGATCTTAGCCGCCATCTTACAGCCAGTCATACATCTAAACGAACATGCGGAAGGTTTAAGACGCGGTTGGGCCTCCATGCGACCTCTCTACATCCATGGATTAAATGCCTCTTATCTCTCCCCCTTTGCCTTTTTCTTTGGAGCCCCCCTCCTTACGCTAAGTGCCTTTAACTTTCTTAATAAACGGAGCAGCAGCGACTTCTATCATGCCATCCCACATAAGCGTAGCACACTATTTGTTTCCTTTGTTGCCGCTGTTTTAACTTGGGTCGTCGGGGGTATGTGGTTCTCTACTGCCATTTCAACGACCATTTATGCTACCTCACCACACACCTCTATCTACCTTTGGTCGATCGTTCAGGTGCAAATTGGATTGGCTGCTGCTTGTTTGTTAGTGACTGCCACTTTTGCTTTAGCTGCCAGTGTGACGGGAACTAAGTTATCAAGTTTTATGACCGGTCTCTTGATCCTGTTTGTCCCTCGCTTTCTAACGACGATGTTCATCGGGTTAGTCATGGCGAGAACACGTGTGGTTAGCTTCCTTGATTTCGGTTTCTTCGGCAGGATCTCACGTCACATCCCCTTTGGATTTTTTAGTTTTTATGCTTTAGATGAGTCCTTCCATCAGATGATTTTGCGCGGTACGTTCTATACTTTTGCTCTAGCGATGATCTACCTCCTAGTCGGTGGTCACCTCTTCGTCAAACGTCATAGCGAAGTGGCTTCACATCCTGGAACAAAAATCACCCAACCACTCATTCGAATTATTATTACCTTCCTTGTCACGTTGCCCGCCATTGGTCTCATTATCGACCGCCCTTATTTTGGTAATAACGCAGAGCATATGGCTTTTCTCATCACGGCTTATTCGATTGCCTTGATTGTTTACTTTGCTTATGAATTTATGACAGCTAGAAAATTACCCAAATTGACCAAAATGCTTCCAGGTATTGCGGCGGTTGCTCTTCTTAACGTTGTCTTTATTCTAGGCATCCATTTGTCCCGTCAGGCTATTTTACAGGAGGTTAACTCTACTGATGTTACTTCCGTTACGATCGTGGATTTAAATAGCAGATACTGGAGCCGTACTTACGCTGATCTTAACACCCGTGGTCTTACCATCACAGACGAAAACGTAGTAGAACTTTTAGCCCAGACGTTAAATGAAAACATCAGAACGAACCGTAGGCGAGATGGCCAGTGGTGGCAGGGACACGAAGTAAGAATCACCTTCCACATTGAGGGTAGTCGCGATATTACCCGAACCATTCGCGTACGAAACATGAACAACTTAGCGGAACGAATGGTCGATTACGAGCCTTATCAAGAAATTGTTCTAGCGTTACCAGAGAACCCAGATTTCATCGAACTAAGAAATTACCTTGTTCTTTCCCATTATGAGACCGTAGTTGACCTACCTGAAGAAGATTTACGTGAATTGTACGACTTATTCCGCGAGGAAGTCCAGAACGTTGACTTTAGAAGATGGTATAGCTTAGTTAGCCAGCACTTAGATACGGATTCGTTATCCACGATCGTTACTAATGACGACGAACCGAAAGCTTCTGAACTAAATACCCACGGCGTTCTTACAATCAACGGGACCATCAATGCGCGTGACAATTTCTACTCTAGCTCCCTCCCCATCACAGAGTTAACCCCACGTACCTTGGAAAGATTCTTTGAATTGATAGATTAGGAATAAATGTTTTTCTCAGACTGCCCTTACGGTAGTCTTTTTCCTTGCTTGAAACCGCTACGGTATGGTATCCTGATTAAATGTTCGAAACGAGGATTGTGATTTAAATGAAATGGAAGATTAGAGAAGTTGAAATTGATAACCCCGTTGTGCTTGCCCCGATGGCAGGTGTTGGAAATGCCGCTTTTCGTGTGATAACCAAGCAAATGGGAACGGGACTAATTTATGCAGAGATGGTCAGTGACCAAGCAGTCAACTATCGAAATGAAAAAACCCTTGGAATGCTACACGTCGACGCAACGGAACATCCCCTAACCATGCAAATTTTTGGCTCCAACATCGAAACCTTTGTTGAAGCTGCTAAATATGTAGATGAGAACTGCGCTTGTGACATCCTTGACATCAACATGGGATGCCCTGTCGCTAAGATCACCAAAAATGGTGCTGGATCCAAGTTGCTTTTAGATCCAGAAAAGGTTTATGAATTAACGGCACGCGTCGTAGATGCGGTTAAAAAGCCAGTTACCGTTAAAATTCGAACCGGATGGGATCACCAACACATTAACTACATTGAAAATGCCTTAAACATTGAAAGGGCTGGAGCTAGTGCCATCGCCATGCACGGACGAACGCGAAGCGACCAATACACAGGGCGGGCCAATTGGGACATGATTAAAGATCTGAAAGAGAACATTAAAACCATTCCTGTGATTGGAAATGGTGACATTTCGACCCCTGAGGAATTTGAGGCTGCTATGAAACATAGCGGTGTCGATGCCATTATGGTTGGACGTGCTGCCCTTGGAAATCCATGGGCCTTAAAACGCATGGTCCATTTCCACGAAACAGGGGAGCACATCCCTGATCCAACCTTTGATGAGCGTATGGCTTTAGCGATTGATCACATGGATCGCCTCGTCGATTTAAAGGATGAGCGTGTCGCTATGATGGAAATGCGTTCTCACATGGCTTGGTACATGAAGGGTTTACCAGGTGCCGCCATCATCAAGCGTGAGATTGTTCAAACAAGCACTCGTGCTGATATGATGGATCTCCTAGCCAAATACGAAGATTACTTGAAAGAGAAAGCTGCTATCCATCGATAGTAGCCAGACTGTTGACGAATCAGCTAGACCCTTTGATAACGGGAGATAAATCATTAGCAAGGGATCAAAAGATGCAATGTGCTGACCAAATCGCTCACTTTTGGCATCTGGATCTGAAAACATCAACAAACGGGTCGAAATCGCAAAATGTTGATGTTTTAACCTCTTCTGACGCTGAAATCTGAAATAAGGGTCTCATTTTCGCCACTTCCTCCCGATTTGAGTCTCAAATTGAGGATTTGAAGGAATTTGAGACTCTCCTGACACTGAAATCTGAAATATGAGTCTCATTTTCACCACTTACTCCCGATTTGAGACCCTTTCGATGCGGGAGTACCCAACTTGAGTCTCAAAATTGAGGATTTGAAAAAAATTGAGACCCTTCTGACACCGAAATCTGAAAAATGAGTCCCATTTTAATCACTTACTCTTGATATGAGACTTTTTCGATACCAGAATCCCCGATTTGAGTCTCAAAATTGAGGATTTGAAGAGGTTTGAGACCCTCCTGACACTGAAATCTGAAATATGAGTCTCATTTTCACCACTTACTCCTGATTTGAGACCCTTTCGGATAGTGTAAAATAATATGTGTAAATAAAATAGAAAAGGAAGTCATCAATCTGTAGAATAGAGTTTGCGAGAACAAAATTCACAGAAAAGAGGACTTCCTATGAAAGATTTTACCACAGAAC
>Ga0131853_10005289_pt1 | contig 23276 bp, 15 predicted proteins | sample TergutLab28metaG_FD_92764 | JGI IMG/M metagenome (GOLD analysis project Ga0131853, IMG submission 92764) | Labiotermes labralis P1 segment gut microbial communities from Petit-Saut dam, French Guiana - Lab288 P1 (version 2) (version 2) | ecosystem: Host-associated > Arthropoda: Insects >...
CTTCTATCACAACAAAGAGCTACATCACACCTTTCGCATATCACTGAAACATTTCTGGTGACACCCTTTTCCGCACACACACGAAATCTTCTTCGCGTGGCAGACGGAATAGGCCAATGTTTCTTACCACGTTCTTCAAATCTAACGACTTGAGTGACAGCAGCAGGTGATCTTCCTATTGACCTTTGCACATTCCGTTATGTCCAGCGTGTGCCAGTAATTTCCCCAGTAGGATGTTCTGAAAATCGGTATGCGAAATTTTTTTACCCCCAGTGAGGAAAAAAGGATGTAGCCATTCCGAATGGGCAGGTCAAACAGATTGAATAAGAGTTTCTTTGTCCATTTCCATGTGCGATGGTTGATAGAATAGGAATTTGCCATTCTATCTCCCTTATCCACATAGCCCATGCTGCTGACAAAAAAATATTCAGTCCGGCTTAACGCAGTGAAATGCCATATTATGGCTGACTATTTAGAGACCAGTCTGTTTATTCGTGTAACTGCAATTGGAATAATAATCCAGTGGAGATGGCCAGAGTGTGGTTTCTCGCGTTCAATATACAAGTAGGGCATGGGAAAACCATGACCTCACAATATAGCCATTAATTGCCTAAATTTATTGGTGTGGGCGAGTTTATGCATCCTGTTTATTTTATTTTTCAAACCACCCTTCTGTAATGGACCAGAAACCAAAGTGAAATGGAAGACTGACATAGACAACCAATATAATATTTGCATTTTATCATATACAGACAGTTGGTGCTTAGTCCCTTTTAGCAGTAATATATCCTGTGACCGCAAACATAATGTGCGTCTCTGTTGCGACTATAGAAGGGTCGCCAAATAAGCAATTCTTTAGTTCAAAGCAGAGTATACAGCAAGCAAATTGTTATACAAAGCACGCAAACACGCCATCACAAACAGAATTCCTATAACAGCAATGCATTTCAGAGTGAATGAGGCTTTGAGGCTTGTTGGGTTGGAATTCGTAGTCGATGCTCTGGTGAGAAGGAAATGAAAGGAGTCAGTTGTTTAGTATAAAAGCAAACATACAACTGTTTCGAATAGTACAGACTGACCAAAAATTTGGTATACATGAGGCACATATGTACGTTATTGGGTAAATTGGCCGGAGCGTGAATCTGACCACAAACCACTATATAATGTGGAGAAAATGAGTGGGGCTATTATTCTAAGCCTCTACATGAGTGTGTGGGGCATTTAAATGGCCAGCGGTTTGGTGCATTCGTAAGATGCTGATTTAAAAGGATCTGGTGCGTTCGTCGGATAAAGGTTAAATTGTGTTAGCGGAAATTTTCAGTGATTCCATGATTATATCTTTCATCTACTCATCTACTCACTGTGTAATGTATACCCCTAACAATACAATGCAATTTTTTTTTAATCTGTATTTATGTTCAAAATAAGGATTAATCTCATAACTGACAGGAATCATAACAGACTGACAAAATTCTATAACTCTTAGGATCACTACCATTACTGCAACTGTGCAGTAAAATCTTTTGTCTGGAAATGTACGGTTGACTAAAAACTGCTACCAATGTGTGCATGTTTAGAGGTTGACACTGAAATTCAAACAGTTTCTTTAGATGAATTGTCTTCATCACTCACCTGGTCAACTATACCCTCCAGTGAGGACAAAACAGTTGGATGAATATCACGCTGCATGTGCATTATTCGAGAGCAGCGCCACATGGAAGGTGTGGCACGAATGGGTCCAGTCTCTCCCCCACCTGCTGTCTGGCTGCCATGTGGCTGCTGAGGCTGTGTTGATGATGCCGATTGGTCCCCTGCAATTAATACCACTGTTGGCTATTGTACACAGACATTTCTATGTATATGTAAATGTCTTGAGAGATTACAACAGAATACTGTACCTTGCTGTTGTGTATCTCCTCTGCCTGATGCATGTTGCGCCTACAACATTACCACAACAAATGCAATTAACAAAACTGACTTGGCAACAGTAACAGACTGGTACTGGTTCATATGATAATTACTGTACGTTATTTACACAAGACTTCATCAAAATCAAATAATGTATGAAACAAGACAGAAGATGACAGATATTTGATGTTAATTTCACCCTTTTTTGTTGGAGAATGACAAATTTTTATACATTCTATCTCCACTATAATTCATCAGAACTAAATAAAGTAATGAAAGAGCATAGTTTTCATCTTTGTTCGCCAGCAATAATGGTGGGCTAATAACATTCCAAATCAAATATAAATTAGAAATTTTAATGTATACAAAGCGTCAAAAGTTTATAAATATTCATGAACTTAGAACAGTTATTTTAATGGACAGATAAGTGGTGCTATGCAATGTAAAAAGAACAAGCCAAGGTTCATGGTAATGGCAATATATCAAGAGAATCTCTATACAGTGGCTCTTTCAGTGCCAACAACATTTTAAATTTAACCCTTTCCTGGTCCCTATTGGAAGGCTAATTACTTCATAATTTGAGGTCTGTTTAATTAATAGCTACATTTCAAGTGCACAAGTTCTACTTACACTGAGTTTCTGAAGTCGTACCTGACTGGATGCAGCCAGCTTGCCAGCAATCGCAGCTGCCTGCTCTGCACTTTTATAACGTTCCCGCTGCTCTATCTTCAGTGTCAAGTATAGTGTACGGATTGGGAAGTATACAGCCTGAGGGAACATGCGTCCAACCTGCAATGGAATATAAGGCACTGTGGTAGTAGAACTACTGAATTCATATACTTAGGATACTTTCCATATTTCAGTTGTACGCTCTATGAGATGAACAAACAACTTACATGTTGATGTGGATTCAATTTGAAATTGTGTTTCTCCACTGGCCTTACCTGACTCAACAGATTGAGAATCAGAGTCCCTTCATTGCGCACAAGGCATGTGAGCAGCTGAGGTATCCATGGTAGCCACTGGATTGGAGGCACTCCCACTGAATATTTGTCTACTGCTTCAGTTAGAGTGGACTTATCATCATCATATGTGAGCAACCACAGAACCTATGTAAGAAACAGAATGCTTATCAGCCTGACAATGGTCACACAAGATACAACCACAGCCACTGAACCTAAGCAACACACAGCAAACTTGCACACAGAAATTGTATAAAACAATCTGTTGTACTTGGCATGGCTGTAACACACACTGTTACTCAGGGATAAAGCTTCAACCTTGAGAGGGTGGGTTGGGGTCCCTTGTTTCAAGGTGAAGCTTGCAGAGATAGCACACAGATCCTGCTAAAAACATCTCAGTTAGGTATTCAGTTTGTAACAAGATTAGAGCCAATTTATGCGCAGCTCTAACAAGATAAAACACAGCAAAAAATTCTAATTTGCAAAATAGAATTAACATGTCCTCACAAGACATGATTGCACTTCAGCCAAATGTACATGGTAATACATCATCTGCTGGTCATAAACCTGACTTCTCCATGCACAACCATTATGAAGGTCAAAGACACACACCTCAGTAACCAACATTACCTTGGCCAGGTACTTTCTGGACTTGGATTCATTCTGGTGGCGACAGGCATGTAGGAAGCACGTGATGGCTTGAGTGCCAAGAGAAATCTGTCGCGCATCTCGTGTAAACAACTGCTCAAGGTAGTCACCCCACAGTGCCCAGGCCTTGACTAATGTGTCATGCATCTGAACAGCTGCTGAGAACACCTTGTTAGCATCATCTGAGCGCCCAAGCTGTGCCAACAGCATGCCCTTCAATGCATAGATCTCGGAAGTCATTTCTCGTGTCAACAACTTGACATTTGTCAGTTCAATTACATCCAAACCCTGCAACATCATTCAGCAATAAGATCAGAGGTTTTCATGGAGGTACATTAAGACAGGCAGATTTGTATCAATGATTATGGGGAAACCTGCTGCCTCTGTCTTCAAGGTAGAAGAAAACCCTGATGACAGATAAAGTAAATTCCTCCAAAATGTTGGTATCTTCTACAAAACCACATGGTCATATCCCACAAGACTGTAATCATCACAGCACAAAATATTTGTATATATTCAGATCACATACAAGGAGTTCAATTGTACAGCTACAACTCATTTCTACCACAGTCCAACAATGATGGTGCCTGCAACACAACTATGTTAGTCCCAGGACCCACTTAGAGAACCTAACAAATCCAAGGATAAATGATTATGAAGAGCCAGACACGAGCCACTGGAGATGCACAGTTAAAGTGGTCAAGGCCTGAATCAAATTGTAGTACCTGAGAATAAGATTCGTACAAGACAGATGTTATGGTTATACCAAGGTGACAACATGGTGCACCATGTGGTGGTGAAGACAGTATAAAGTTTGGAGACTGTGGGTTGTGATGATCACTCCTGTGGCTAACCTAATAATGTAAACAAGCATAATTTGTGCTGCATGGTCAGTTGAACTTTACAAACAGCAGCCACATGTCTCTGATGCATTCTACAGTTCCAATTTAGACTGTGTTCTTGTTTCACCACATAATCAACAGACAGCATGCTTTGTGTTCTTCTATGTCTGTGTTTGATCAAAGAACAGACTTTATTTATTGATACACACCAAACAATATCTGAAACAGGATAGCACTGTAACAACAGGGACCTGCTGCCAAAGCAACTGCAAGGGCATGGAGAGGGCCATTTAAATAAGTACTGAAGGACACAATGATATGCTAAATGTAAAAGTTATTAACCCTTTGACGCCAGAATTAAATCCCCACCCCCCTAGCCACTTTAGTGGCCATTCGGCTATTTAATGGGCTCAATGCGCAACATATATATGTATATATATGTCGTTAGGTGGTTAAGGGTTAGGTACTGAGTGGGATAGAAAGACAATTACAAATGCAAAGTAGGTAAAAGTATTAAGTGACATAGTAAAGGCAGTATTTGAGGTACAGCTCCAGAGTTCACCTAGACACACTAAGATGCCAAATGGTTACCTAACACCTAAGTTCACATCAAGCTGTTCAGTACTGACAACTGAAATGACATCAGTGTTTCACAAGTTTCAGCAAAACTCACCTTCTGCAGCTCATTCTTATCGACCACTGTTGCCATCTGCAGGTAGCACTTCACCTGCTGACGGACCTTCTGAAAACAGTCCACTATTGGGAGGCTTGGAATTGTATAAATTCGGCACAGTGAGTCAAGACACACCCCTGGCAGATTGTGCTTCCGGGCGATCTTGCCAAAGTGGATGATTGCCTACCATACACAATCACAAGCAGTTAGTATTGTAAAAGGAAACATGGTTTAAATACCTGGAAACAAGAGGAAACAAACACTGAGCTCATGATAAGCCTATGAGAATAAATTATATAAGTCAATGTATTTATACTATATGAACTGGAGAGGATTTGGGATAGAAGGCACCATGCCCTACACAAGGCACTGTTCTGGCATTCCTGGAGCACTAAGTAAAACCACAAGGAACTTCAGTCAAGATAACTGATGCCATAATAACGACTCAAAGCAGGCATCTCCTCCATACAAGACTAGAGCACGACCAACACCTACAGTATACTACAGTATAATTTAATCATGTGAGAACTTGCACTGTCCTAAAGACTGTATTCTGGCATGGAAGATGGAGTCACTGTCTACCTCCAAAACACTGGTCAATTTCCACCAGCTTCTTGGCATCACATCCTGATGACAGCAGTCATAATCACCAAAATATAAACCTCTTATCTCACACATTACTGCCCTGTTTACTTCCTAAATCTCTATAAAAGTTTCTGACTGTGAGGATGACAGGTGTGTGCACTGGGCTCAGAATCATGAATCAGCTGCTTGGTATGTTGTTTGAACACCTGAAGAACAAAAACCTTCTTATTGGCATTGCCGTTTAATTCTAGTGCATCTCGGCCTCATAATTAATTCTCTAGGATAAATCATAACAGGCACAGGACTAGATGCCCATCTCCTACTTAAGTACTACTGGTATGGGAATGAGGCAAACCATAAACATGGCAGACCATTTCTGACCGGGACTAGGGCAAGTTATGACCCACCTGAGCAGAGGCATGTACACCAAGTGTGCTATTGACAGTCTGGTCATGCTGTGAGTTAAAGTGTGAGGCTATGAAGGTGTAATGGTGTTGTCGCCAAGTGAAGATGTCACTCCAATGGCTCAAGTCATCAGCAATCACAGGAAGGCGGTTGCGCCATGTCTTTATGGTAGCTTTCATGTCATGCAGTGAATTACTACGGCCATGCTGCAGTGCCTGGTGGATTTGTGCTGCTTCCTGTAGCTCCATAATCTGCAACATGGCACATGAATCAAACTCTACTGCATATGTCAAACAAATGGATACTGCAATATGTCATCAAGGAAAAACAGAAAGCAGCTAAGGAAGAGGTGAACAAGATTGAATTAGCAGCAAAGAAGGAAGGGGCTACAGGGGGGGGGGAGGAAAAGTAATGAGTGGAAGGAGACACAAGAGGGGGGGAATGGAAGAAGGAGTCAAGTGACAAGGAGGTAACTATCACATGAACCCCAACTTACCAAAAAATGGCATTTATAAATGAAATTATAATGTTTTACATATTCTGTGCAGCAAGATATTCTAATATTATTGTAATTACATGTAATTAGTTGATATTAAACAAATGAAATTGAAATTATATTTATGAACAGCAAAAATAATGAAGGCCACCCAACCAAAGTGCAGCAAAATGGAGGATCTATGTCGCTTTTTAATTCACAGACTTGAGGAGTGCATTTTTCAGTGGTTCTACTGTATTTCTGACAGCCACGTCAGCGAACGCGCTACTACCTGGAGTTTCACGTTTAGCTCAGTGAACTGTATGCTATGAATCCTGCCATCTTTCTGATGACCTAATCACATTCTACTTAACACAAATCCCACCCACCAAAACATCACCTGCTCACATTCCACTTCACATAAATCATGCCCACTGACTGCCCAGTACATCACTTCTTCACACTCTACCTAACCAAAATCCCACCCAACAACCAGTACATCACCTTCACTTCATATAACCCTGGACTCCCAAACTCTTTACTCAACATTACATGCCTTGGCAGGCCTACCTGTTGTGCAGCCTGCAGCAGAGGCAGATGGATGTGTGACACAATGTGAGGCAGTCTGCGCCATTCTCTCATGCACAGTCCACTGGACAGCTCCACGTATCGATCCACCACAGATAGGTGTGGGTCATCTGGGTGGCATATCGCAAGGAAGCCACGATACAGGTTCACCTGATGTACAACATAATGCTTCACACATTATAATATCTGAGGCATGTTGTAGCTGAGTAGGTACTTAATGGATTATATCTAAATGGCAATAAAAAATCTGATTGGTTGTACATTTACACTTGAATCTAGTACACAAATTAGCCTATTTATGACAACACATAAAACAAAAATTCAAATCTCACCTTAACCGTAAGCGTGGAACATCTGACAGGCAGCTTCAGTAAAAGGCCAAGCAGTTAACTCATGTACCTGATACATCGGGTCAATGAAAGCTCATAGAGCATCAAATTAAAACCAATGCAAAGCAATTTGTGTTTTCATTTGGTCCACATCGGATGTAATGGTTATGGAAAAATAACTGTCACCAAGAGTCATACAAGAAATATGGAAGAAATGTATGAAGGACAGCCCTTATCAGACACACCCTGCCCTCAAAAACTGGATATAACAATGAGACAGGTATATATGCTAGCATACTACATGACTATTCTTACATTCACTGCATGCGAACCTTGGAACTAATTGAAGGAAAAATTAACCCTTTGGCATCAAATGACTATAGGCATTGCACAGTGGAATTCTAAGGAAGCCAAATGACCAATACAAGTGTTGGGCTATAAAATGAAAAGTAATGTGTAGGCTATTTGAATTACAGTGTTTTACAGAGTGTGCTGGGCACTTAATTCCAGCTCCAAAGGGCTAATAGTGATATCATATGACACTATGCTGCCAGATGTGAGGTATTCTCAGTGGTGTTGATGCACATTCAAGTCTTCTGTGGTATGATGCAATGTCAATCCAGTCAACAAAGCATCATGTCCCAGAAGACTTGAATATTCATTAACATGATATTTATGACTTACCAGGTGATTTGTCAGTCTTAAAAAATCATCAGAAATGTGCTACATTTGCTGCAACCATTCACCTCATAAAAATTGCATCAACTAGTGTACCACCTATTTACTATTCACCTCACAGACATTCAAGGCACTGAGTAATAAATAACTTGCTCACCTTCTGCTTCATACAAATCCCATCAAGTGACCAGTACATCACCTACTCACCTTCCACATCATTTCCTTGGGACAGCTGGTCTCTACCTGACCCAGTGCCTCTTTCATGAGGTTCCAGTCAGGAACTCGCCATGCAATCTCTAGAATCAGGAATGGGTTATGGATATTCTTGTCACGTGCACACTCCAGCAGCAGGTCCCACTGGTTCAGCTCCTTTGAACACCTGTAAGCACAATAATACTAAGCATCTGCATGATCCACAAACTACAAGTTCATTATTTTGTCTGCCAATATCAGATGCTACTTCTTATCAGCTCATTTACTGCACCAACCCTTTTGTGCCAGAATTACATGCCTGGAAGTACCCTAAAGAAGATGAGAATGAAAATGACCTTCATTACTGTGCATGTTCCTGTCAACAATATTAGATGACAATGGCTCTTTAACCTATACACAGTGAATCAACTATAGCAGACATTCAACACAGCATGAAACAGTTTACATAGTGTATTCAGTTAACCATGCACGCATGTCAGAACTGTGGCAGGAAGTGACAAAGGACAGTTGTCTGATATACAGACCCTGTACCTTCCACAGTTAATGGTTGTCTTTGTGATCAATACCTTTTAAAACAAAAATGTTTGCTATCACATTCATAAATGATGGCCAGTGACTATATTTTGAAACAATTCAGTTCAATATAAAGCTTAATTACTTAGTTCTTAAAGATGGATTATCTTCTTAAATATGCCTCAGTCACCTAACTGGTCTTTTCCTATGATGCACTGCACCCAAAACTATGTATCCATCTTCCTTGTTTCAACATACACAGCATATATCCTTTCCAGCTTTACCATCCTTTACAATCAACCTAACAGTACTAAACCTCCACCTATTTTTTTCAGTTCTGTTATTTTCTCTCACCTGTGCCTGAATATTTTCTTCATCAGCCTCAGTCAATGTTCTTTGCTCTGTCAGAGACCAAGTTTCAAAGTGATATAAAACAACTGGTAAGACTAGGTATGATTATGGATATATTTTAAGAATATTTTGAATGTTACAGCTTTTTTTTATTTTAGGAAGCAAACAAAATACTTTGAACTGCTAACAAAATGAACAGTCTCCTGCACAACAGACCCAAAGCTATGACAATACTAATTTCAAATCCCAGTAGTGGAAAAAAAATACTGAGACAGGGCAGGGATTTCACAGACCTACTTTAATACAGGGAGTCCTTGATGGGTGCCGGAAAAGTGAAATTTATATCAAAGAGAAACATACTGGGGGCTCTTTCATGGTAAGAATTTTATATAAGGTATTTGATGATAACTACGACACAGCTCATGTTAAATACCATGTAATACACAACAGTATAGGATGGAGAAAAACCAGAGTGGATGCTGGGAACAGATGCTAAGTAATTTACCCAAATGCAAGACGACCCCCCTCCAAAAAAACATCTGCCAACGGAAAATGTATTTATCCTAACCTAAGACAACCCACCAAATTTAAAATGTCCACTAAGAAAAAATATTTTGCTAATAATTTCATACACTTAATATAAAAATCATGTCAGATTCTTTCTATCTATCTTTGCAAATCAGTGTAACTGTCTCCACATTCTGGGTCAGTGTCACCTTCCTTACACTCACTCCTTACATTCCCATCCTCTTCACTGTCATTCCATAAAATATTATCATCAGTGTCATCCATTGCACTGGATATACAGCACGTTCTAAAACCCTTCACAATCATTTCTGGTGAGATGCACTGCCATGCCGTTATGATCGAGACTAAATAATACATTTATATTTCTTGATTTATAAACTTACCTGAACCTGTGAAGATTAACAATTTTCTCCACAGATGGTGTTACTGGTGTTAAGAATTTAAATACATATGTTCTTGATTTTTGTGTTATGTCTGTGGCCTGATCAGTCTGAGTTCATGACTCTGTTTATGGATTTTAATTTGTGGATTGGTTTAGGTTTTATTTTCGAGTCCAGTAGTTAACTTTTAATTTTTCCACAGCTATTTCCCTAAACTAGATCTGTTCTCATGTACATGTCGTAACAAGCTGCTGTTTCTGTGGTGCCCAGTGATTCAGAATAGCTCAATCTAAGGGGCGCACCAAGTCAGGTGCTTCTTTGCCTGAAAACAAAAATGGAGCTGGCTTCTGAAATGTCATGCATCTATAAGAAATCAGGCAATGGACAAAGTCCCAAAAAAGAAGATTGTATCAGTTAACTTCTGTTGTGATGTGTTCTCTTAGATTTCTTGACCCTTGAAGCTGGGACAGATAGGTTATCCTGAAACATCAGTGTGGAATTATGATTCTATGCTGCATAATATCTCAGAAGAGCATAGATCTCACAAGATTTGGCAACACAGACCTTGGTTTGGCTCCGCGTGGCCTGGTTCCAAGCAATCTAGTTCGGCACTTCATACATATTTAAGTGCCTAATTTAAAGAAAGAACCTCGTCTTGCACTCGAGTAAATACAGCAATTCCCTGTATGCAAAGAAATCAACAGACATTACAACTTCATAATTCAGTAAAGTACAAAATACTTGCCTGATCCAGTGTTCTTCCCACAGCCTCAGTTCACTGCGTACACTTCCAGGAGCAGGACTTGAACAGTAGTCATTGTGGACTTTGCTCATAGCCACCTCATATGCCCCTTGTGCCTGCTCAAAGAAGCCCTGCTGTTCATAAGCAATGGCCACATTTGTCTCCCGGTAACGTGCGTGTTTCTGCCATAGTCCACTCCACATATCCTCCTCACACAGCAATGAGTACATATCAGACAGTGAGTCCAAAATCTCCTACAATAGGAATGCATGTTCATCACTGCCACATAAAGCACTGTTACGATCTACCCTATCTTAAGAACAGACAACTGCTTGTATGATAATAGCACTGCAATGTATAATACTACTCAGGTTCTAAGAACATGTTCATCTGTATGATTAATAAAACCAGTATTAATCTTTAGCAGTCATGCATTATACTGCAGAAATGTAAATCTGAATAGACCAGATGGCCATATGTTGCAGTTCATCAATACTAATACCATTATTCCCCATTTAAAGTCTGGCTGCCAATGCCACACTACCAGGTAATTTAAAACTGCCTATACCCAGATAAAAGTAAACCATAAACTACTGTATTTACTTAATATAAGATCACCTCATATTCAAAATATTAAATTTACAGGAAAATTAGGAAAAGATTCCTAGCCAATATATTATATTAAAAGATATCACCAAACAAGATGGAACATCAAAACTAAAACACTTTGTCTGCTACAGCATACTGAATTGATCCCCCTTGTTACCAGAAAACTAGGCAATAAGGAAAGGTGTACATTTGCAAACAGTTAACTGGTAATGCAGGTACATTTTGTGTATATAATGAAACCCCTATCCATCATTCCTGTACGTCATTTTCCTGCAATTATCGTTCATGTCTTCCAGTCCTGAAAAACTGCCCATATGAACAATGTATAATTATATCGGATGCAACATTCCTTGAAGTGGCGTTTTCCCATATCAGTGTTCAGGATTCCAAGTCCTGACCCATAGTATTCTTGGAATGATCGTTTGAGAAAAACACAATGAAAGTAACCCGATTTTTTTGAGGGGTGGAGGGGGGATGTACAGTAGTGTCACACATTAACCAAGTATGTAATGAAAGTATCGTGATATTTCTGGAATGCACTGGTAGCACCAAACTGCCAATATTGACAACTGAATTAAGTCATAACTGTACTTGTGAAATGTCACCACAGGTCACGTAAGTGTAGAATGTTCGTTGAGCAAGAAGGGTGAGTGAAAGGAAAACTTGTCAGGTGGCAAACCTGAGCCCCATGTTCCACAGTTATTAGTAACATTGTCTTGCATCATCTTGTTTGTGTCTCACTGATTTTCACAAGTAATGGTTTTGAGTGATCCAGTGTTATTATTTGTGTTTGTACGCCCTTGCAACATTCATCCATCCTGAATCGACAACATGTGTGACGACAGTGTGGGTTAGGAGGCCAGTGGCAAAAATGAAGAGGGAGATGAACACGACCTTAAACCAGTGCCCCAGTTTTACCACAGCACATACCATTTACACAATTTATAAATTATTCTTTTATGACACAGCATTAGCAAGCACAGAGAACAGAAAATTTTGAACTCAGAATTGGTGCTGCTGTGAAAAATAATGCTTCAACTGAACAGGTATCAATTACACATTTTTTTGGAAAAAAAGTAGTTTGCATGCAGGTGTTATGGTAACACTTCACTTTATTACTTTTAGGCATGAGTGGAAAATTTATTATTTTCATATCTTTCTTGTTTTCTTGTGTGTAGGAAATGCTGTAAAGCTTTCCCACAACCATCATTTTCTGGTACTTATCATTCACTTCTTGCAACCCCTTGAGAAATGATTGACAGAGGTTTCACTGTGCTGTCTTTTAGTCTTTGAGAAATGATTGATAAAGGTTTCACTGTGCTGTCTTTTAGTCTTAACACTGGAAGTGTTATGTGGAGAAATCTACTACTGCAATAATATTACAACAAGCCAGTCTGGTTAGGCTCACCTGCTGGGGAGATACTACTGGTTCAAACTCATAGCAATCAGGAATATCACGCTTTGACTTAAGCTGACTGTTGTTTCCATGTTCAAAGGCCAGCTGTTCAAGGCTCAGTGTCATACGATGCCAAAGATTGTGTGACTTCCCCAAGTATTTCATAAGGACTCTGCAAACAAATGGAATAATAGTTCATTATTTTGACATTTAATATTCTGTAACATGTATGCAAGGATGTCACTACTGCACTTACGGTTTGATGGGGATTGGTGGGTTGCAATGGGACATAGCCTCAATGAAAGTGTTGAGAGCACTGGGATGGCAGTCCTTTTGAATAACATGAGCTCCACTGCATACAAAGGGCACCATTTCTGCTAACAGGGTCTGAAAACACAGTTTCATTCCTATCAGAAAATTTCTGCTGAGAATGCAGAATCAGAAGGTGATGACCATGTGACTAACAGACAATACTACGTAAAATTACCTACAGTATGTTAAAAAAGCATACCAATAAGTCACATTCCAAATCATGATTTAAAGATACCCCATGAAGCACAGCTTTCTGGAGAAGCTAAGACTCACTCAGCTGCTCAGGAAATTCCAACATTTTGCAAAAGTGAACATTAATTATTATGTTCACAACAGTCCATCAAGGGTCCCTATCATGAGTCCGAATAATTCAGTCCTTACCCTGCCATACCATTTCTTGAAGCTCCATTTTCATACTACCCTCTATCTATGACTACGTCTTCCAGATGGTCTCTTTCCTTCATGTTTTCTAATCAAAACTTCAGTTTTTATACATATTTATTTGTGCACTGTGTTGCTTTTGGTTGCACAACTACATGTTATATACACAGCAAATGATGCAACAATATAAAGTTGTATTACAGAATTACAAATTTTATACAAATGGGCATATATGCAAAACAATTTGTTATAAAACTAAACATCACAGTAGATATCTGTGCCCAAGCCAAGGTGCAGAGGGGTTTGTAATGAAGTGTTATGCATGGTTGTACAACCTTTATACATGTATATAACATTCATAAACACACATATAAACAACATCCAGACTGGATAGTGGCACGTTGCATTTGCACCTGCAGTCACTGTATTGACAGTCACAGGATTACATGCTGCATAGGTGGTGTTTCAGGGCATTTAGTTCCTCAAAGCAGGTGAAGATATAAAAATGTGGGGTGGGGGTGGAAGGTGCAGTGGAATGATACATGAACTACTCACACTCTGCTGTTTTTCTGAGAGAATGCTCCAGAGGCGAGGGAAACAGTCTAACCATACCCTCTCAGCTAGAGCTGTGTCCATGTGACACAGCTGGGCAGTGGCAAATAGGAACTGAACTGTTCTTGTGGATCGGATAGACTCCATCACTTTGGACTGGCGGATGATAAGGTGTGCCAGAGCGGCTTTGCGGGTCCGACTTGTTGCGTGCTCCTCACCTTTCTGGTCCACTGTTCCAACACTATGGAGGTCCATATCAAGATCATCCTACAAACATCCATAATAAAGAGTAACATTCTGCACACGATTCCTCTGAGAATCCCGGGGTTGACTCAGCTTCTAACAGATGAATACCAGGGATATCTCATGTGGGGTTAAGTTAACTGGTGCAAAGGGCTGACAAGCTTACCACCTTCAAGTGCCAAATGTATAGCAATTCTGGGAGCCTCAACCTCCTGGAGCCCTAAGGGCCTGCCCAGGCCTGTAACAGGATGGCCTTACCTATATTACAAACAAACAAACAGAAAACAAAACAGAGAAAAAAGATTATCTAAGTACAAAAGTAACCTAAGAAAGCACAGCCTTCATTAAAACACCAACAGTAATGAATATTACAAATTACGGTTCTGTATTGTACATTAAACATGACAGTTGGGCAAATGAAACCTTTGGCCACTCAGGCACCAGATTCTCACTGCTGATGGCTGGGTTCAATCCTATGGCACAACAAGTGAAATTTGTTGCAAAGAACGTGGAATAGGGATCGTCTTCTGTCAAAGTACTTTGGCTGTCACCTGCCAATCATCCTGATACACATTCATCTATCATTATCTCAGTGAAAGTGGGACTAGTCCAGCAGCTTTGGTCTAGGTTGGAGCTGCATCTACTGCTCACAATTTGGTTGGACAGTAACAGGAAATATGCTACAAACACTTCATATTGATTCATCATTCATAATCAACAAGTTATGCTTCACTTAACACTACACAACTTCAATAGTTATATACAGCATAAACAAATAAATATGCACACACACACATGACAAAATTCTACAAACAGAACTGTTTCTGTGAATATTAAGACTGCAACCTTCTACAGCATTACACTGTGTAGTTTAAACCTTCTGTACCATAATTAAATGTCAGGGTGCTCTGAAAGTGATGAGAATTTAAATGGCTGCCATTTATTGGCATGTTATTGGGTGATGACTTTCAACAACTTCAACACTTTGAATGCACACTGCACATCCAATGTGGTTAAGTTCAGCATGAAAGGGTTAACAAACTGGTGTTAATACTTCACAGCAACCTGCTGCCTCCATGAGCAAATTTCTCTCGAACACTGGAAACTACCTACTCATCTACACAGCATCACACATCAAAAGACCACAGTCTTATGCCTCTAAATATCTAAGTCTTTTTGTCATTTAAACAATATATGTCAACTAGAGAGGTTATACATAGCATAGTGAGAACAGAAAAGAAAATTATGAACTGGCAGCAGTGAAGGCAACTACTTGGGCAGCACACAGATGATACACACCACCTTCTCCTGGGAATCCAGTCCATCTGGAATGTCACTTGGTTCCTCCTTCACATTCACCAAACTGACAAAACAGTCCTTTTCTGCTGAGTCAGCCATGTTTATTACTGATGTGATACCAGGTAACAGGTGGGTATCTGATGACATTCGTATTGTTGTATCTGAAACGTTATGTCACATCTAAGAAACCACTGGCACTGTAATTTATCAAGTAATTTTCAGGGACAAGAAGTTTAGGGTGTACACCAGTACATACATACAAGAGTCACCTTGAAATGCATGTAAAGCTAGATAAAAAATATATTACTAGAATCTTTGTAATGGTTTTCAATGGGAAAATCCATCACAGTTTATTGCATGTACTTCATGAATATAAAAACTCTGGGGCCCACACATTTCCTTCCCATCCAGTGGTCAGTGGTAAAGTTACTGTGCAGATGTAAATGGAAAACTGACTGTACATGCACAACGACCTTTTTTTTGGATGTTGTCTACCCTGCAGAACAACACTGGCAATATTATCTGATCATAAACATGGAGTTAAATAATCAACATACAGAAACAAATGCATAACATTATTACCAATATTAATCTTTATATGATTTATGTTCACAAGTGTGAATGCACATTAAAAAAATACATCTAGAAAATCATTTTGTACATTTAGACAACAAAGAAATTTGTTAGTTTTTTAAGACATGCTGCACAATCTGTGTTTTATTGTCTACAAAATGACATTTATTTCATAATTTTACATTTTCCTGTTCAAATAATACCTGAGCTTTTGGTCACGCAAAAATTTAAATACCAGCCCAGTCACTTAAAGGTTAATGTTCTGTTCCTTTAACAGCACATGTACACATTCAAAATGACTTAGTACTTGATTTTTAGAATAACAATTTTGTTACCCCCTGGGTGAAAGTGTTACTGCCAGAAAATTTAAAACATTCAAATCCAAAATGAGATAAGTAACAGCCTCTCCTTAGAAAACACCACACACAGAAGAAGCATATATATTTACTAATATTGATATGAAGAGGGTTTTGAAACACAGACCAACAAATTGCCCAGATCAGTCCATAAGCAAATCTTGTACAATGACCAGTTATAATGTATTGTACTTTCCCATTCGGTGACAAAAATCTTACTGGAGCATGCAGTGACAACAAGGAGCTCAATGCACTGTTTGATCCAATAGTGTGGTCCCATAGGTTCCCAGTTCTGTGAACATGTGATGTACATCAGACGATCATGAAGCCTTCGTTTCATGCTAGCATCAAACACCTCAAAGAACTTTGCTCTAATAGTTGGTTGGACACACCGCAGTCCTGCCAGGAATGCCGGTTCTAGCTTCACTGTCAGCTCTGAACATTTCAGTGTCTCATCTCTGCAAGTCAATCACAAAATCATCCCACAGAATTTAAAACACTTCACTGTTACAACTGTGCATGAAATGGAAGTTTTGACCATTTATCTGAACTCTCAAACATCATATGAACTCCCTGCACACAGTGGTTAAACAATAACATAAATGGCTCATATTTGGGACACACAACCAAATTTATATCCTAGCTGGAACTGACACCACTTTAACCCTGCATTCAAGAAATCACACATTCAGTCTCACATTTTCCAAAATTCAAACAAATTAAACTGCACCGTTTGAGACAGCACACATTAAAATACCAACACAAAGCCTGCTGAAATTTCAGCTTGGAAGTGTTGTGATTACTAACACCACATATGATGTGAGAGCATGAAATCTACCGATAATACAATTTCTGTTAATGTGCAATATCTTTTTCCTACAAAAAAACAAACCTCAGCAAGGATACCTAACTTCAATAACCTGAAAAGTCTTGGAGAGACAGCTACATTTACACACAGAACAGCAATATGCAATAAGCAGTGTTACTATCTAGAGACTATGTTATGAACATTGTCCAGCAAAGGTGGAAACTGTAACACAGACTCAAGCAGATCCTTCCACTGCAGTTTACTGCTGCCATCTTCACCTCCTATTTACAAGCTACTTGGCAACAAACATGATGACTGAATTGCAAGTGTTAGCATGTTAAATATAAAGATCTGAATAAAGGTCAGACAATGATTGCTGCTTGCCACATTCCTCTTGGTTCACTATTCATAATAATCCTACAATACTTCTGGTAATTTAATGACACCCCTAATTACAGATGTTACATTAACACCACATGAGACAATATGATGATTGTGGAGAGTCGGTGGATGCATTTTGCAGAAAGTGGTTGTAATTTGAAGGTACTACCCAAACACCTGTATGGTCAGACAGAAAAGACATGAATAGGCCAGGGTAATAAGTAACCTCATTGCAACTTAGAACAAGTACCTGCTCAGTACATCACCCACTACAATGTTGAATAATCTCACCATGAATATTATGATTAATTTCTGAAAGTGACTGACAAACCTGTGTAACTGATGATTATATACATTGAGCATTATATATTACCCAGATTCTGTACTAAAATGCAAAGTTCTGGAAAGTGGTTCTGCTTCTTTCTTTTCCAGTAAAAGTGAAAGCGAGGGGTCTGGCAGCATGAGATAGTCTGCCACAGTCGACATCTCCTGGCCAGCTAGTCAGTGTCAGTCCACTGACCAGCTGGGAAGAAGTAGTCACCCTCTGTCTAATGATCTGTTTTAAAGAGCTAGTCTGTCTCAGTCCAATAATCTGCTGGAAAGAGGGTGTATGTCTCACTCAAGTGATTTGTTGGAAAAAAGACAGTCTCAGTCCAGCAACCAGTTGGAAAGAGCTAGTTTGTATGTCCAATAATCTATTGGAAAGAGCCTGTCTCTGTCCAGCGAAGTGTTCAAAAGAGTTTAGTATGTCTCAGCCCGGTGATTCAGACTAGCTCTATCCAACAGACATCTCACAGTAAGCCCTTTTTTTTTGGGGGGGGGGGGGGGGGGGCTTATGACAGTAACAGAATCAGCTGTCTTTATTACAAAATTATATAAAGGAAAATGTCCAAATCAGAACTAACTATGACTATGTGACTTATCTCGGTCCTTGTTCTTTCATATGTGGTTCTTTTTTATCTTTAACAGCTTCCACAACAGGATAGCACATGATGTATAAGGAATGTCAAACCTGTAGATGAAGTTGACAATATCAAGGAATTGAGCATTGAGCTCCAAGTCATCAGGAAACCTCTTCTCCACATATTGCATCAATTTGACCAGCAGGATTGACTTCTCCCTCAGTGTTGGAGCTTGGTTCACTGCAATTGGGTTCTTGTTTTTTATCCAGTCTTCCAGCATCTGTAATGAATATGCAGCATTAAGAAAATGCTACTACTCTTATGACAAAACAACAAGGTTGCAATGCAGACCAGAACGATGCAGGCTGCTCAAGTACACTACAGACTACAAATTACATGCACGTCCACAACAATATCACATAATGAGACATCTTGAATCTTACTGTCTACCTGAGGTGGTAAACTTGCTCTTAAATGAGAAAATATAAATACAGTATTTATCTGTCCCATACAGTCATTGCAAGATATTCTCTCCTAAGCACAGACTAAGCTATGAAAATGTCTGTAGTATCAAGAGTTTCTTCTATCAAAAATCATTTACCTCAATATATAATGACCCTGCACATAAGACGACCACACCTCACAGTCTTACATTTTCAGAAAAATACCAATGCACATTAACATACTGCACAGTTGAATGGTGATCACCAATTTGTCAGATGATATATCAGGAAAAATTCTTGCTTTATATTAAATACGGTACTTGTGGTCTAGAATTTTAGTTTCAATACAGAGTAAAAGAACATACTGTGGTATTCAAAATTAAGACACAGTGTAGTCTGGCAAGTGGGTACTGTCATTTTGGATGAAAGTGGCCTACATGTATTCTGTCCTGAACAATGAAGTAGTATGTTCTCTGAATTACTGCTACAGTGAATCCTGTCTGTAACGGAACTGCAAGACACCATAATGTTTTTTTCTTGCAGGCAGGTTCCATTTCATACAGGTACATGGAGTTTGGTTAAACAAATCAGCTACCATTTCTTCACAAACATCACCCACTTCACCACAGACTTCATTAAATACAATTTTTCCTAGTCATTCATTAGACACCTTAAATTCTCTTCTTCCCAGCTTTTTAGCCACTTCTTTTGCGTGCTCCTGCAGCACTGTTACTGACAGTGGAAGGTTTCTAGCTCTCACACTTACAAACTACTGCCACACACTCTCACTGCTGTATTCATTTCCACTTTTCCTTAGTGTCTGCTTCACTGAACCACTACCACACTTTAGCCACTGTTCCTGATTTCTGACTTAGCTTTTAATATGTCACACATGTTGAGATTTCCCAAAATTAAACATTGTCACAATTTGTTTTACTGTAAATTTATCTTTATCACCTGCTTATAATCACTTTTACTTTGTGACGAGATCAAAAACTACTCTTTTCTTTGCAGGCCATGGCTACGACAAAATGATGAAGTAAAAATTTTTGAATATTCTATCACCAATGGTAGCTGCACTTCCTAACACTATTTCTCACCCCTGACAATCAATAGACAATGGAAGGCTATGATCATGCTGACAGTCAGTACATAACAAAATTAAATAAAACACGAACACTTTACACTAACGTATTGTCCGTACTTTCTACTTCGCTGTTAGTTTCTGTTTATTAAAGGAGATAGCATTGAGTTTTTTTTATGAAAGATACTTGGGACTTTAGTTTTCTGCTAAATATAGGTTTCTGCTCTATCTAGCTTCCTCTTAAGACTGGTTTCACCATATCACCTTTTGAGCTGCTGTTTTTCACATACAAAATAAAGTGGTGTCATAAATGAAACACTACAACATAAATCTTCACCACTATTAAAACTTCAAATATTTAAAGAACTTGTTTAAGGAATGAGATTGTACAGAGCCAAAACTGGGTAACCACTAGACTAAACCAACCACTTACAGGTTGGAAGAAACATGTACCTTTGTGATGGCCTTCATAATCTTTATATCTGGACTCTTTTCAATCAGTCCAACAAGAACGGTGCCAATGAAAGCTTTCCTCATCTCTGCACCCATCACAACAACTCGGCTTTTGACAAGATCCAGACTCAAGATCAGCAGTTCGCTGGCCACTGGAACCAAAAGCACAGCCTCATCAACCAACTCAATCTCTTCTCTTAAACTATGGAAACATGATGACATTACAGTTTCCTGAATATCTCTCCACAGTGAAGGCTGTAAAATACCACATAATCATTAAATCTTTAGAGCCTGAAAGTGAAGTACTTTTCAGTGCAATGCTGCCCAATTTCTAAGAGCATGACTGCTTTTTTGGAAGTTCTCACACTTTGTCCCCTTCTTCTTCCGATAAGACTACCACATAGACGAAGAAGAGATTGCAGCACTGGTGCTACTGTTGGGAAAACTGAAGTACTCAGAGAAAAACCTGACCCATTACCACTTTATCCACTATCAATCACACATGGACTGGCCCAGGTTTGAATCTGGGCTGGCAAATCGCTTGTTGTAGCAGTGTATTGATCTCTTTTTCAATTCAACTGCCTCAGCCATTCAATTTCTGTCTCAAAGAAAACACAATGCCTCTCCACTACACGTACAAATTGCCTACTGCCTATTAGAGATACAGATGCTGCTTACCCTGAGAATCAAACAAAACACATATAAATATTGCAAAGGAAAAATGAGAAGAAAAACTGGACAATTTGGAAATGCATAATTCAAGGCTCAAATTTTTGGTCAAAAGCACTTTAGATTACCGAGGTTGCACCGTAAGACGAAACTTCACAGCAGTGAAAACTTCACCTCACACATGTAAGGTATTCACCTGGACTTGTTTCATGAGGTGGTGATGGTGTGATGTGCTCACGTGCCATTCTCTGCAGGACCCTCATGAATGGTGTGATGAGGCGATCAATGTAGCTGGCATTATTGACACAGGCAGCCTTCAACATCATCAGTGTTCCAAACAATGTAGAAGGACTTGCACCAGGATTTTTCTCATAGTTGGCAAGCCCCTCAAACACAACCTGAAATACCAAGTAAATGCTCGATCATAATGAATTTTCTCATATCTGTTGCCTTGCTCCAATTCCATCCTCATATAATTACTATCTCCAATATCAGAGATGTACCTTCCCAACACAGGCATAAAGACACTCCAGTTCCTCATACTTGGATGCCACATTAGAACTTGTTGGCTCAGTAGGAAATATGCTCATAAGTCGAGACAGGAGTCCATGAACAAGGCGTATAACCTGCAAAACAAAACATGAAAGCTCTTCAACACCATATATCCATCTCACACAATCCATGTTGAAAGTCTTTTTGAGACATCCAAGTCAGATAAACTGAAGTTACACTGTATATTACTTAGACTAACGAATCGAGAAGTTGCACTGATAATAAACAAACACAGAAAATCTGCAGAGGATCTCAACTCTTTCCCATCCCACAGAACCTTTAAAATAAGCAACATCAGATATGAAAGGTAAGCATTAGTGCTAATATCATAAACTTATTCATTCTGTATCATACCCTATTTTATTTCCAACCTCACCACTAATAGCTATGGCACAAATACAACATACAAGTATGTGGTTTGAGGAAATAGAAATGGCTGCTTTTTTCATTTTTGTCTACAATCTATTGGAACAAACAGTAAAGAAAGTAAACAGCAATGACTTATAAGTACATGTGTGAGTGTGTGTAGGATTGTGCAATTATCCAAGGACTTTACCTTAATTCATCATATGAAAAATGACTTATTTCATAATCATCAAAACCCTCACCTTTGAGTTTGAACAGGTTATGCAGGCTGCAATGCCTCGCTGCAAGGGCTTGCAACTTGCCAGGATTTGCTCCTTCTTCATCACCCCTAGAAGGAAGGTCAGGAGCTCCAGGGCTGTGCAGATGTTGCCATAATTTGGCGAGCCTGACTCAACAGATGCAAACACCTTATCAAACCAGTTCAGCTTGAGGTCACATTGTTGTGGCCACACATCAGGTTTCAGTGCTGTCTTCAGTAGTGCCACGCAGCGACGTGAAAGCATCTCACCGGGTGTACCGACCATTGTATTGGCATCATTTACCTGAAAATATATTATTGGACTTGTGTACAGACCACACGAAGAAATCCATGCACAGTTTGTGTCAGGATGAGGCCAGTCTCTTGAAGGACTGAGGGATAAAAGGCAACAATAATATTACATTCATTTTAAGGTGTTCTTCCATGTGTACTACATATTCAACCCATACAATTAAATTTGTATTTACTGAACCTTTCAATGTTAGGTGACAGAACTGGCACAACATCACAGCTAGACATACATGTTTTCCATTCATAGATACTTAACCCTACACATGTGTATTTTTTCTTGTACAGAGGGATTTTTCCACCCAACACTATTCTCTGGAAAATTTGATATTCTGATGTCACGCATGAATTTATAAGATTCTAAATACAATGCTACTATCTCTGCCTTGGAAAAATAAGGCACATATGACAAATAGCTTGAAAATAAATATTTTGGAAGAACAATAAATTAAAAAAAAAAAAAAAAAAAAAGAAAGAAAAAAAAAAAAAAAAAAAAAAAAAAAAAAAGAAAAAAAAAAAAAAAAAAAAAA
>Ga0131853_10005290_pt1 | contig 23275 bp, 25 predicted proteins | sample TergutLab28metaG_FD_92764 | JGI IMG/M metagenome (GOLD analysis project Ga0131853, IMG submission 92764) | Labiotermes labralis P1 segment gut microbial communities from Petit-Saut dam, French Guiana - Lab288 P1 (version 2) (version 2) | ecosystem: Host-associated > Arthropoda: Insects >...
AGATCCGATCCCCCTTGCCAGGCGTCTTCTACGCCAAGCCGGGGCCGGACAAGCCGCCGTTCGCCGCTCCCGGCGAACGGATCCACGTCGGTGACGCCGTCGGCATCATCGAGGTCATGAAGCAGTTCACGGAGATCCGCTCCGACGTCGAGGGAGTCGTGACGAGCGTGCCGGTCGCGGACGGCGCCAGCGTGATGCCGGGCGATGTCCTGGTGACCATCGAGGAGTCCTGAGTCATGCACAAGCTGCTCATCGCCAACCGTGGCGAGATCGCCGTCCGCATCATCTGTACGGCGCGCCGGCTCGGCATCGAGACGGTGCTCGTCTGCAGCGAGGCGGACGCGGACTCGGTGGCCGCCCGGCAGGCCGACGAGTCCATCGTCATCGGGCCACCGCCGGCCCAGGCCAGCTATCTCGACCAGGACGCCGTCATCCGTGCGGCCCTGGCGACGGGGGCCGACGCGGTGCACCCCGGGTTCGGCTTCCTCTCCGAGAACGCCACGTTCGCGCAGCGTGTCATCGACGCTGGCCTGACCTGGGTCGGGCCGGCGCCCGAGACGATCCGCCTGATGGGCGACAAGGTCGCTGCCCGCGCCGCTGCGCGGGCGGCCGGGGTGCCGATCCTCGCCGGGTCCGACGGTCCGCTGGACCCTGCCGACGACCCTGCTGAGCTCGCCGCCAGCATCGGCTATCCGGTCGTGATCAAGGCGTCCGCAGGTGGCGGTGGCCGCGGCATCCGGGTCGTCGTCGACCCGTCGGAGCTCGCCTCGACGCTGGACCTCGCTCGCGCCGAGGCGAAGTCAAGCTTCGGCGACGCCACCGTCTATCTGGAGCGCCTCGTGCCGCAGGCACGACACGTCGAGGTGCAGCTCCTCGGAGACGGCACCTCGGTCATCCACCTCGGCGACCGCGACTGTTCGATGCAGCGACGCGCACAGAAGGTGATCGAGGAGGCGCCCGCGCCCGACCTCCCCGCGGCGGTGCGCGCCCAGATCCAGGAGTCCTCCGTGGAGCTGGCGAAGGCGTGCCACTACGTCGGGGTCGGCACGGTCGAGTTCCTCTACGACGCCGACCGCGAGGAGGCGGCGTTCATCGAGATGAACACGCGTCTCCAGGTCGAGCACGCCGTCACCGAGATGGTCACCGGGATCGATCTGGTGGCCGAGCAGCTCCGCGTGGCTCAGGGCGAGCCGCTGACGCTGCGGCAGGCGGACGTCCATCTCAGCGGACACGCGTTCGAGTGTCGGATCAACGCCGAAGATCCCGCGCGGGGATTCTTCCCCAGCCCCGGCACCATCACGACGCTTCGCTGGCCGCAGACGCCCGGGGTGCGCATCGACACCGGCGTGGAGTCGGGCTCGAGCGTCGCTCCGTACTACGACTCGATGATCGCCAAGCTCATCGTGCACGGCGCCGATCGTGAGCAGGCCATCGCACGGATGCGCGCCGCCCTCGCCGCCGTACGGATCGAGGGCGTCGCGACCACGGTCCCACTCCTTCGCGATCTCTTCGATCGCCCGGAGCTGACCCTGATGGAGCACTACACGACGTTCATCGAGACCGCGCCCGGCGTACTGCGGGAATCGGCATGAACGCGTCGGCACCGCACGCGGCGCGCTACACCTGGGGCGGGGACGAGTTCCTGTTCGTCGAGATCGACGAGGCGATGAGCCTCGAGGCGAACCTGCGCGCGATGCACATCGCCCGACTGATCTCCCAGGACGTCCTGCCGGGGATCACCGACATCTGTCCGGCCAACGCCTCCCTGCTGATCCGGTTCGACCCGGACGTGCTCGCGCCCGAGCGTCTCGAGACCCTCGTGCGTGCCGCCGAGGAGGAGGCACGGTCGGCGGCGAGCCCCGTGCTCACGACGCGCATCATCGAGGTCCCGGTGTGGTACGACGACCCGTTCACCCGCGAGGTGGGTGCCCGGTTCCGGGCAGGTTTCCACCAGGATCCGTCCGGCACCGATCTCGACTACGCCGCCCGGGTCAACGGGCTCGCCGACCCGGGCGAGTTCATCCGTCGCCACCACGCCAATCCGTGGATCGTGTCGATGGTGGGCTTCGTCGCGGGCCTGCCGTTCCTCTATCAGCTCGTCGAGCGGGCGGAGCAGCTGGAGGTTCCGAAGTATCTCTCCCCGCGCACCGCCACGCCCGGGCTGACCGTCGGACACGGCGGCTGCTTCGGCTGCATCTACTCGGTGCCGGGTGCGGGCGGCTACCAGATGTTCGGCGTGGCCGCCGCTCCGATCTTCGATCCCGCGCAGCGCCTGCCCGACTTCGCCGATTCGATGGTGCTCTTCCGCCCTGGCGACATCGTCACGTGGAAGCCGATCGACCAATCCGAGTACGACGCGATCCAGCGCCAGGTCGAGAAGGGCACCTTCCGCTACCGGGTCGCGCCCGTCGAGTTCGACACCGCCCGCGCGGTCGCGGACAGCGCGACCTACAACACCACCCTCCTGGAGCAGCTCGATGCACGCTGATCGCACGGTGACCATCACCCAGCCAGGCCTCTCGACGACGGTCCAGGACCGCGGCCGCGTGGGCTACTACGACCTCGGGATCCCCCAGGGCGGCGCCCTGGACCAGTTCTGCGCCGAGGTGGCCAACGCGCTCGTGGGCAACACCGCCGGCGAGGCACTCCTGGAGTGCACCTACATGGGGCCCGCGCTGAGGGTGAACTCCGACGTCGAGGTGGCCGTCGCCGGCGCTCCCGTCGAGGTCAAGGTCAACGGCGCGGTCGCTCCGGCATGGACCCGGTTGAGCCTGTGCGCGGGTGACGAGCTCACCTTCGGGCTGCTGTCCGCCGGGATCCGGTTCTACCTCGCCTTCGCGGGCGGCATCGACGTGCCCGAGGTGCTGGGCAGCCGCTCGACCTACCCGCTCGGAGCGATGGGTGGCTTCCACGGTCGCAAGCTGGAGGTCGGCGACGTCCTCCCGGTCGGGCGGGTGCGCGTGGCCCCGCCGGGTAACACCCTCGCCGAGGAGTTCCGGCCCGCGTTCGAGCGCGAGCAGTCGGTGCGGATCATGCTCGGCCTCTACGACCACCGTCTCGCCGATGAGGGCCTGGCCAATCTGACCGGTGAGGCATGGACGTTGACGCCGGTCGCGGACCGCGCCGGCCTGCGGTACGACGGCCCCGGCGTCACCTGGCGCGAGCGGGTCCAGCCCTTCGGCGCCGGCTCGGATCCCTCCAACATCGTCGATGCCGGATACGCGGTGGGCTCGATCCAGATCCCCGGCGGCACCCAGCCGATCGTGCTGCATCGCGACGCCGTCTCCGGCGGCGGCTATGCGATGGTCGCGACCGTCATCAGCGCTGACATGGACCTGGTCGCCCGGGCCGCGCCGGGCACCAAGACCCGGTTCGTCCCAGTCACGATGGACGACGCGCTCGCGGCCCGACGCGAGCGCGCCACGCAACTGGCCACCGCGCTGGCATCGCTGGCGTAGCCATCTGCCCGGCGTTCGGGGGGCCGGCGAGATCGGCTCACCCGGCGCCGAGGAGGGCCTGCAACTCGCCGGCTTGGCACATGTGCTCGCCGGCCAGCCACCACTCCAGCCCGCCGTCGTCGTCCGCCCGAGGGGTCAGCAGCCCGACGAACCGGCCGTCGCGATACAGCTCGGGCCAGCCACGGCCGAGCTCATCCATCACGCTCGTCTGCACCACCTCGGCCGCCTCGACGAGCATCTCGGACCTCGGACCCCCCTCGATGTGGGTCCAGTTGTCCATGATCCGCACGACCCACCCCTCGCGCGGGAATTCCGCGTCGGGCACCTGCTCGGCGACCGCGTCGGCGGTGTGGAACACCCAGGCTCCGCTGGACTGGTCGTAGACCCCCCACGGCATCCCCCCATCGATCCCACGCGTACTCGCCACGTCGGCGGCGAAGGGCCGCAATGCGTGGGTGAGGGAACTCATGACGTCAGTCCTCCGATCCCGGCGACTCAGCGTCGCGCGAGGTAGTCGCGCGCCAACCCGCGGAGCCGGTCATGGGTGCCGTCGTACGCGCTCGCCTGGCCGAGGAGCGTCTTGGGGAGCTTCGCGACCATCGTGTAATTCGTGTCGACCACGTTGCCGGCCGGCGCGAGGCCTGCCTGGCTGACCAGCTGATAGGCGTCAAGCTGGTCAAGGCCGAGCAGTCCGCCGGTCCAACCGATCAGGTCGAGCTGGCTCATCCGGTAGGCGTCCTCGAGCGGTCGTGCCGAGCCCGTGGACATGAGGTGGTGGTCGCTCTCGATGCGCGGGCCCGCGGGTGCCTGGCCCTTGATCAGGTCGACGATGACGACGGTGTTCATCGCCGACTCGATGGCCGTGCCGCAGACCTCGCCCTCCCCCTGCCGGGCGTGCCCGTCGCCGATCGAGAGCATCCCGCCCGGCACGTTGACGGGAAAGTAGGCGGTCACCCCGGCACGCATCTCGGGAGTGTCCATGTTGCCTCCGTGGGCGGCAGGCGTGATCGACATCAGTCTCTCGTTCGCCGCAGGCGCGACTCCGACCGTGCCGTGCATCGGGTCCAACGGAAGCTCGACGGTGAAGTCGGAGGCCCGTGCCCGGAAGCGACACGTGCCCCTTTCCAGGTCGATCTCGTAGGGCCACACCCGCTCCTCCAGGGCGGGATGCAGCATGGCCGTCTGGTGAGTGCCGGTCAGCGCTCCGAAGAGCGGGAACGTGCTGGAGAAGGCCCGCTCGCGTGCGGGCACGATCTCGACGAAGTGGACCGCGAGCGTGTCGCCGACCTCCGCGCCCTCCACCGCGATCGGGCCGGTCACCGGGTTGAGGAACGGGAAGGTGCAGACCTGGCTGGGGAGGTCGTCGACGCCGGTGACGTTCCCGGCGTAGCAGTCCTCGGTGAAGAGTTCCACGATCGTGCCCGGACGCACCGTGAGCAGCGGCTCGCGGCCCCCGAAGGCGTAGGCGAACTGATCGGGTGAGGGGTGCAGGCGTCGTACGTCGGTCATCGGACAGCCTCCGAGTTGTCGTCGATGTTGAGGGAGGGCTTGCGGCCGGCCAGCATCAGCCCCACCAGGAAGACGACCCCGATGCCGAACCAGACGAAGGCGAGCTTCTGCGCGGCGATGTTGGCGTTGACGACCACGAAGGTCAGGATGCCAAACCCGATCACGGGCGCAATGAGGTGCGGCCACCAGGCGCGGCTGCGGTTGCGGACGACGTAGTGCCAGACGACCGAGACGTGCAGGACGAGGAACGCGGTCAGGGCGCCGAAGTTGACCAGGGCTGAGAGCAGAGTGATGCCGTCGCTGCGGCTGTCCATGTAGAGACCCAGCGCGAGCGAGACCGCCGCCACCAGGAACGTGGCGTTGACCGGGACGCCCTTCTTGGGATGGACCTTGGCGAGGAAGGCGGGCAGCTGCCGGTCCCGCGCCATGGCATAGAGCAATCGCGAGGTGGCGGCCTGGGCGACCAGCGAGTTCGCGAAGCCCCACGCGATCGCGGTGGCCAGCGCCGTCAGCTTCGAGAGCCACGCACCGCCGGCGAGTCTGGCGGCGTCGTAGAAGGCGGTCCCGGACGGGTCGCCCTGGCTGATCAGCTTGTCGGGGTCGGTGACCAGCAGCGAGGCCACCCAGGTCTGGACGATGAACAGCGTGCCGGCCAGCAGCAGGGCGGCGATCATCGCCCGGCCGATGGCGTGGGCGGTCTCCTTGTTCTCCTCCGCCAGCATCGAGATGCCGTCGAAGCCGAGGAAGCTCAGCACTGCGATGGAGACCGCGCCGAAGACGAGTGACCAGCTGAAGGTGTGGCTGTTGAAGAGTGGTGTGAAGTCGAAGCCCCGGCCCTTGCCCTGGGCGAGGGCGACGATGCCGACCACGATGAAGATGACCAGGACGATGAGCTCGCCGACGAGCATCGCCCGGTTGACCTTCGCCGTCATCTCGATGCCGAGGTAGTTCACCAGGGTGTTGAGCACGACGAAGATGACCAGCCATGCCCACACCGGGATCGCGCTGACCAGCGAGTTCATCGCGACCGAGGCGATCAGGTAGAGCAGCGCCGGCACCAGGAAGTAGTCGAGCAGGATCATCCAGCCGGCGATGAAGCCGACCGGCGAGGCGATCCCTCGCCCGGCATAGGTGTAGACCGAGCCGGCCATGGGGAAGGCGCGTGACATCTGCGCATACGACAGCGCCGTGAACATCATGGCCACCATGCCGATCGCGTACGCCAGCGCGACCATCCCGCCCGAGCCCTGGAAGACGCCTCCGAAGATGCCGAACGGAGCGATCGGGACCATGAAGATCAGGCCGTAGACCATGAGGTCGCGGAAGCTCAGCGAGCGATGCAGCTCCTGGCGGTAGCCGTACTGCTCGATGTTGGATGCCGAATCGGTCATGAGGGTCTCCTCGGGCGTGCCTGCGGCGCGCGTTGTCCAGCGAACGGTGAGCGTGCGTTGGCGGGAGCGTAAAGTGAAATACTTCCAAATGGAAGTAGTTGTCCGCCGGTTAGGCCAACCCCGGTACGACGGCCAGCTCCAGCCCATCGGCGCGGGCCAGCTGGGCTGGCCCGCGCCGGGTGCGTCGACGTACTTGGTGCGCGGTGCGTGTGAACGAGTCGGGGCGCAAGCCTCCGTGCGCGGCCACCTGGGCGACGAGCATCAGCCCGTCGTAGGTGGCCTCGGCGTAGGAATCGAGGATCGGAGCGTGCCGTCCCAGCACGGCGGCGTGGCGCTCCAGCAGGCCGAGGTGCGTCTCGTCGGTCATCGAGGCGAAGGACGGCATGGCCGCGTAGAGCAGACCGGTGCGGTCGCCGCCAAGGGCGAGCAGAGCGTTCTCCTCGAGCGCACCGGAGAGGCGTACGACGCGGCGGTCTAGTCCCACGCGCTGCATCGCGCGGTGCAGCACCATCTGGTCTCGGCCGACGAGGCTGACGATCACCGCATCGGCCCGGGTGCTGGAGAGCCGGCCGACGATGCGTTCGATCGTGCCGCTCGGCGCCCCGAGCGGCACGAACTCATCCAGCACGACCGAGCCACCCCGGTGCCTGAGGAGTCCGCGTGCCGCCCGGTGCGTGGCCCACGGCCACACGTAGTCGCTACCGACCAGCGCCCAGCGCCGGAGCCCGTGCGTGCGAGTGAGCCAGTCGATCGCTGCCCGCAGCTGGTCGCCAGGGCGCGGGCCGATGCAGACGGACGACCCGTGCACCGGGCCACCCTCGTGCGGCGGGGTGTAGACGTACGGCGTATGCCCGGCGATCCCCTGGGCGACCGCGAGGTGGACGTCACTGGCGCAGAAGCTGACCACCGCGTCGACCGCGCCCGCAGCCACCAGCGCCCGCGTCTCGGCCGCGACGGCTGAGGCTTCCGCCCCGCTGTCCACGGGCACCAGGTCGACGAAAGCCCCACGTACGCCGCCTGCCACGTTCAGCTCGTGGGCGGCCAGCAGGGCGGCGTCGAGGACGGAGGGTGCGAGCATCGCCAGCGCACCCTGCTGCGGAACGAGCAGCCCGATGCGCAGCCTCGCCGGTGGTCGGTCCAGCACGCGCGCGTCGAGGGAGTCAGTCAGTCCCGCCTCGAGCCGCACCCGGCTGAGTATGCTCCACGACATCGGTTCGACGGGAGGAGCGGCGCGGTGACGGACGACGCATCGCTCTTCGAGGCACTCACCACGCTCCAGCGGACCGCGGCCCGTGGCCTGACCGAGGCCCTGTCTGCTGAGGGATTCTCCGTGGACCAGTGGCGGCTGCTGCGCCGCCTCGCCGACGGCGGCGGTCATCGGATCGGCGAGCTGGCCGCCACCCTCGTCGTACCCCTTCCGACGATGACCCGGTTGGCCGACGGGCTGGTGGAGCTCGGGCTGGTCTACCGTCGCCCGGCCGAGCACGACCGGCGATCGGTCGAGCTCTTCCTTGCCCGGCAGGGGCGTCAGCTGCTCGGCCGGCTCGACGCTGTGGCCGAGCCGCGGCTGCGCGAGCTCACGCGCGATCCGGCGTGGCGGGCGCTGCTGGACCACGGTGCAGCGACCTCAGCCACGTTGGCCACCCCAGGCAGCGCCGACCGGTCGATCTGGGTGTCGGGGTCCTAGCGCGTCAGCTGCTTCGACGACCTTCGGCGTGTGCTGCGGGTAACCGGGCCGACCAGACGGGGACCAGAGAGCCGTGCTTCGAGGCGGCGGCCGCCGCGCTTGAGCGGCTGGGCGACGTACTCTCCGAGGAGCACGCCCGCGGCCAGGGCAACCGCGATCGTCACAGCCGTGAAGAGCGCGAGCAGCCCGGCTGAGGTCGTATCGGCGGACTGGTCGGTGAGCAGCAGTGTGAGGCCTTTGTAGATGGAGAGACCCGGCAGGAGCGGCACGAGCGCCGGGACGATGACCACCAATGGCGGCACCTGCATCCTCGACGCCACCGAGTAGCTCACCAGACCGATGAAGAGCGCCGCGGTAGCCACCGGCCAGGCGCGCCCGAGCATCGGCAGGGCGACGACGAGGCCCATCGCGCACGCGCCGACGACGGCGATCGGCAGCAGGATGCGCCGTGGCGCATACGACGCGTAGGCGAAGGCACTGGCGCCGACGGCCGCTCCCAGGACGGTCAGGCCGACCGTCTGCAGGTCGGTAGCGCCCGGCTCGACCGGCGCGATCCTCACGCCGACCGACTTCGCGAGGGTCAGGCCGGCGCTGACGCCGGCGATGATGCCCGCGGTCGAGAGCATCGCCTCCAGGACGCGGGCGTTCGCGGTGACGTAGAACCCCGTCAGCGCATCTTGAAGCGCGCCCATGAAACCGATGCCGGCGAGGAGGACGATGATGTTGGCCGTGATCGCCGAGGAGACGTCGACGTCGAACGGGAGCGCTGCCGTCCCGACCGCGAGCATGGTGGCCACGCCCGCACCCGCGATCTGCTGGTAGAAGACCGGGATCTGACGGCGCGACAGGAACAGCTGAACCCGATCGATGACGACTGCGGAGACGAACGCGAGTAGGGCGACCGGGGCGCGTCCCCCGAGCTGTACGGCGACCGCGGCCGCCATGATCCCCAGGCCGAGCGTTGCCGCCCAGCGTGGTCTGCTGTGTCCGGTCGAGATGATGCGCCCGAGCGCCTGACGGGCGGATCTCAGGTCCACCTCCCCGCGGACGATGTCCCGGATGAGGTGGTCGATGAGCGTGAGGTGCTCGTAGTCGATCGCTCGCGACTTCACCAGCCGACTCGCGACCACGGGCGGCTCCTCCGGGCTCGCCTGGTACTGCATGCCGACCTGGACGAAGGTGACGTCGACGTCGCAGTTGTTCAGGCCGAGCTCGCTCGAGACCATCCGCATCGTCGACACGGCGTCTGCCGCGCCGGTTCCTGACGCGATCAGGAGCTCTCCCACCCGCAGGCAGAAGTCGAGCGTCAAGTTCACCTCGCGCACGTCCATGTCCCCAGATGGTGCCAGGAGACCCTTGCGGACCGCGCAGCGCCACCTCAGAGCTTGCTGACGATCCATCCTCCGATCGCCGTGTCATGAGCCGGGTCCTTGTAGGTCGTGGTGTGGACGGTCATGGAATCGGGGTAGTCGAGGATGTCGCTCTGGCAGAAGAAGTCATGGGTGGAGCACCAGGACATCACGCGGCCGGCGGTGCCGCGGGCCGAGCCGTTGAAGCCGCTGAACTGCCCCACCGCCCGGGCGAAGAGACCATTCGACGCCATCGGGGTCTGCGCCGCGTCCCACGGCTCGCCCTTGCGGTACGACGGGTCACCCTCGAGTGCGACGGCCCTGATGTGGCTCTTGGCCGCGGCGCTCAGCTGGGGCTGAGTGCTGTTGGCGATCACATCGCCGATCACGTGTGCACCCTGCGAATAGCCGACGAGCACGGTTTCGGTGCTCGGGCAGACGCTCGCCAACGCGTTCAGCTCGGCGCGAAGTGCGTTGGCGCCGGCCAGTTTGCTGTTGCCGTAGACGGTGCCCGGCATCTGCGCGGCGCTGATCGAGCCCGTCACCAGGGCGTACTCGAGCTCCACCGCCCATTGTCCGATCGTCGCTGGGGCTGTTGCCGGATACTCCAGCCCCACCACACGCACCGTCTTGCTCGTGTGCGTGGTGACGTAGTTCGCAACGCCCTGGGCCTCGGTGCCGAGTCCGCCTGAGGACCAGGTGTTGCCGAGATTCCCGGTGCCCTGGCCCTCGTCGGTGCCACGGGCCCCGATCAGGACGACTTGCGCGCAGGTGGCGGTCGTCGCCGCCGCCGATGCTGAGCTGGTGGCGCCGCCGGTCATCACCGCTGCCGCCGCGACGAGGGTCGCTGCGGCGGCGCCGACTGCCACGAGATGCTTCTGCAGGAACATGAGAGGTCCTCTTTCACCAGTGTCGGGTTCGTACTGCCGACGCTCTCGCGGCTTCCGGGCGCGCACACCCCACGAAACCGGGGACTCGCCTCAGCCGTCGCGCCGCATCAGGTCAAGCACGCGGGCCGGTCGCTGGCGTCTCGGCGCGCTGTGGCCCTCGCCACACTTAGACGACGAAGCCAGTGGCGAGGCACACGCCGCCAAGTCCGCCTAGCAACCACACGCCGCCGGCATTGGCCAGGACCAACGCCACGTAGATGGCAAGTAAGCCGCCAACGGCGAGCCACCGCGAACGCGAACGGACACGCGCGCGAGCCGCGTCGAGCAGCACCGCGTCGGTGAAGCGCCGGTCCGCGTGATCACGGTCGTTCTTATTGATGCGCGTCTCAAGAATGCCGAGCATCTTCCGCACCTCGATCATTCGATCGTGGTCTTCATTGAGACGAGCTCTCAGGTTCTCGATCTTGACGTGTTGGGACGCGACGACCGCCTTGTAGGCTTCGGCGGTGCGTTCCGCGTTCGCGATGCGACGTGATTTGACGGCGCCGCCTTTCTGGCGCGACAAGACCGTCGCAACTTCCTCGCCCGCAGCCGACGGGGTAATGAACGCCCACGTGGCATCGACATCGGCCAGGCTGACGTTCCTTGCGTGCCCGACAGCTGTGGCGACCGGAACCTTCGACGATGCGACAGCGCGGGCGACGCGGACGTCGTCGAAGGCTCGAATCAGACCATCCACTACCCCCAAGCATCAGGATGACCAGGTCGGCGTCGCCGGGCCCGATCTGGTCAAGCGCTCTCGACAGATCCTCGACGAGCCCCGCCCCCTGCACCCGGATCCATCGGGTCTGTACGACGCCGGAGCTGAGGTACCGACCGAGCCGGTTTGAAGTTCCCCCATCCAGCCGCCTTCTGCGCCGTCAGGACCACAAACGCGGTTCAGCGTTGGCAGCGTCCCCACACGAGCTTGGGCGAACTCGAAGTCGCGCCGGGCGTTCGGCCGAAGAAGATGCTCGGCTCAAGAGTCTGGATCGCGAGAGCCTGCTGTTCTGCGAGAGGTCCGACCTGCTGGCTGATTCGGACGGCGGACGTCGCGCACAGGTAGCACTTGGCGCCATCTTTCTGCAGACGCGTCTCGGCCTCCGCTTCAACCACGTCTCTGACTTGTGGCATGTCCCCCACATCCGCGATGCATCGCGGGATGAAGAGCGACAGCACGGCGTCCTGGTCCGCAAGTGTCAGCCGTGGGCCTCGGCCACTGCGATCAAGCTCGACGACCTCGCCGCGAATGCCGAAGTGCGGCACGCCGCCAAGGTGGGTTCCGACGGCAGCAAGCGCTCGACTGGGTTGATCCCGAACCGGGTTCAACCTTCGTAATGTCCGATCAAGCGGACGAGCAGCCGCATGTGTAACCCGGCCTCCGCCGGGTTCACCCGTTCGACACGCAACTGGTAGTCGCGTTTGACGATGGCATGCACGTAGTCGAGCAGCGGATCTGGAACGTAGCCGAGCCGGCAACCGTCCTGAGTCACGAGCAGGGCGCGTCCGTTGACCGGGTTCTCTGGTTCGCAGCGTAAGGACAACTGCTCCCCGGCCCGGAGGCGATCGATCGAGGCACGCTCGTCCGCGGTCAGATGACGGATGCCGTGCACGAGGAAGGGAAGGCTGACGTCTCCGGCATGCGGGAGCGGGGTCAACTCATACGTATCCCCGGTGCGACCTCCTCCCGACACCGCCAAGACCTCGATGGGCCCTGCATCCGGTGCGAGGCCAAGATGCTCGAGCGTCGCCTCCCGCTCCGGCCTGCGTGGGTCCATCACTCGCTCAGCGAAGATCGGAAACAACGTCGCGCTCACATGAGCTCTTCCCAGCGGAAGACCTGGGAGTGGACGCTCCGCGGCGCGATCATAGGTGAACGTGTACGTCGCACCGTCGAAGGTGAGCGTGCCGACGCGCGCGAAGGCCCTGCTCGAAGGGTCCTGGCGGCTGACGAGGAGTCGGTCAGTCTTCAGCACGGTCGTCATCGCACAACCTCCTCCGATTCTCAAGCACGACGGTTCTGATAAATGTAGACGCGACATCAGACAGTCTTGGGCCGGGCGCTTCAAGTGTGACCTGCACCGCGGCGTTCTCCAATGCAGCCACGCGCTCCAACCAGATACCCGCGTCGGCACGCCGAACGGCTTCGCGGGCCAACTCCACCAGCCGTGGCCGGCCGGGCAGAAATGGATTGGCCCGACCCCTCGCAGCGAAAGCAATGGGGTCTCGACTGCGTCGGTTGTGGTCGGTCAGCCCCGCCCCCAGAGCGCTGCCGTGGTCGAAGGTCGGGGCAAGGAAGCGTGCCCCGTCCTCGTCCGTCTCCAGTAGTGCCCAGTTTCCGGGATGCCTATCCGTGTTGCCGACGAGCGCGTCGAGCACCAGATAGCCAGCGAAGACCCCGAAAGCAGTGAGACCCGTGACGCCGGGGGGCGGTCCCACATTCTCCAAGACCTGCGCTACTGCTTCGAGGGTGTATCCACGGTCGCGCCGCATTCGACCTGGTCTCCGTTCCGCGGATGAGTCGATGGGATCCCGCTCGTAGCCTTCGACCTCAGGCAGATACGTCCGGCCGGTGTAGAGGCTGAAGCCCACCGGCGTGACGTTCCGCGAGATCACACCCAACTCACCATCACACGCAGCGAACCGACAGTCAGCCGCCGGGATGTGAAGGTGCTGCGCCAGTCTCGAGACAAATACCTCGGCGCAATCGGTCAACGCCGTCAACGAGCCATCGCCGGTCGCCTGTCGCGACTTCCAAAGCCAATGATCGTGGCGAGGAGCATCGGCATCGGCAGCAAGCCACCGCTTGTTCGGATCGCGACCACCCGGTTCGTCGCGGATGACCGCCCAGGCGGAGACGTCGACCTCCTCCACAAGACCCCCTCTGCCGAATCAGTGCGCCATGTCGACGAACCGGCTGTAGTGCCCCTGGAACGCGACAATGATGTCGCGGGTCGGACCGTTGCGGTGCTTGGCCACGATTAGGTCGGCCTCGCCGGGGCGGGTCGACTCCTTCTCGTACACGTCCTCGCGGTGGAGCAGGATGATCATGTCGGCGTCCTGCTCCAGAGAGCCCGACTCACGCAGGTCGGCGGTCATCGGGCGCTTGTCGGCGCGCTGCTCGGGGCCACGGTTGAGCTGGGAGAGCGCGATGATCGGGACCTCGAGCTCCTTGGCCAGCAGCTTGATCTGGCGGGAGAACTCCGAGACCTCCAGCTGCCGGCTCTCGACCTTCTTGCCGGAGCTCATCAGCTGCATGTAGTCGATCACGATCAGCTTGAGATCGTGGCGCTGCTTGAGCCGGCGCGCCTTCGAGCGGATCTCCATCATGGTCATGTTCGGCGAGTCGTCGATGAACATCGGCGCCGAGGAGACCTCGCCCATCTTGCGGGCAAGCTTCTGCCAGTCGTCCTCGGTCATGTTGCCGTTGCGGATGTGGTTCAGCGGCACCTTCGCCTCGGCGCTCAGCAGACGCATCGTGATCTCCGAGCGGCTCATCTCCAGGCTGAAGAAGCAGCTCGTCATGTTGTTGTGGATCGACGCCGCGCGGCAGAAGTCCAGTGCGAGCGTCGACTTACCCATCGCCGGCCGCGCGGCGACGATGATCATCTGCCCCGCGTGCAGCCCGTTGGTCAGGTCGTCGAGATCGGCGAACCCGGTGGGGACGCCGTAGATCCCGGCCTCCCGGTTGGAGATCGCCTCGATCTCGTCGAGGACGCCGTCCATGATGTCGGCAAGCGGCGCGTAGTCCTCACCGGCGCGCTTGTCGCTCAGCTTGAAGACCTCGGCCTGAGCCTGGTCGACGATGTCGTTGACGTGGCCCTCGCCGGCGTACCCGATCTGCACGATCTTCGTGCCGGCGTCGACCAGGCGGCGCAGAGTCGCCTTCTCCTGCACGATCTCGGCGTAGTAGCCCGCGTTGGCCGCGATCGGCACGTTGGCCGAGAGCGTGTGGAGGTAGGGGGCGCCGCCGATGCGCTGGAGCTCCCCCTTGCGCTGCAGCTCAGCCGCGACCGTGACCATGTCGACCGGCTCGCCACGACCGTAGAGATCGATGATGGAGTCGTAGATGGTCTCGTGGGCAGGGCGATAGAAGTCGATGCTCCGCAGAGACTCGGCGACGTCTGCGATGGCGTCCTTCGAGATCATCATCGCGCCGAGGACCGACTGCTCCGCCGCTAGGTCCTGCGGCGGCGTGCGATCGTTGGCACCGCCACGCGGCGCCTCCCCCGGCTCGTACGGCGCGGGGCCGTCGCCCCACTCGTCGTACGGCGGCTCGGGGGCCCCGGCGATCCGAGACTCGACGATGCTCACGACGACTCCTCTCCCCTGGGTGCACCACTGACGAACGGCCCCACGGCCTCGGACAGCAACGACGGTAGGGATGTCCACCGACAGTTCTGCACCGAGTCGTCCGAGAGGTGCGACCCGGGGACCATACGTGTTCTCAGGGGCCATCCGAAAGCCCGTTATCCACAGGTCTTGGGGATAACCGAGGATCCCCCGTGGACGACACGCGGTGCGTTGTGCACGGGCTGGGGACAAGTCTGTGTAGAGGCGCCGGGTCAGACCTCGTACACCGCCTCTGACCTGCGGAAACGTATCGGCTCCCGTGTGGATCGAAAATTCTCGGTCACTTCTTTCGTTCACCGGCGCGTCACCGGGGAGTGGAGCGAAGGTTTGTCGACAAAGGGCAGATCGCCCACAATTCCCACAACTTTTCCACCGCTCCCTAGTCCGTTTGTGCCATGCCGCCCGGGCCTCCAGTCCCGGCTGTCTGCGCTGCCCGCGCCGGGGTCGCTAACGTTGCCGCCCATGGAGGAGGCACCCGACCGCGAGATATGGCGGCTGGCGGTCCCGGCATTCCTCGCGCTCGTCGCCGAGCCGCTCTTCCTCCTTGCCGACTCGGCCGTCGTCGGCCACCTCGGCACCGCGCAGTTGGCCGGGCTGGGTGCCGCCGGTGCGGTACTCCAGACGGTCGTCGGCGTCTGTGTCTTCCTCGCCTACGGCACCACGGCCTCGGTCGCGCGCCGCTTGGGCGCAGGGGACCGGCCCGGCGCACTCGCCCACGGGATCGACGGCCTCTGGCTCGCGGTGCTGGTCGGCGCCGTGGCCACCGCGCCCGCGATCCTCCTCGCCCACACTCTGACCCGCGCCGTCGGAGCCAGTCCGGTGATCGCAGGCCCCGCCACGTCGTACCTCCGGATCGCGGCGCTCGGTATCACGCCACTCCTGTTGATGCTTGCCGCCACCGGCGTACTCCGCGGGCTGCAGGACACTCGCACCCCGATGGTCGTGGCCGTCAGCGGCAACCTGATCAACATCGTGCTCAACGTCGTGCTCGTGTACGGCGTGGGGCTGGGCATCCGCGGATCGGCGCTCGGCTCGGTCGTCGCCCAGTGCCTGGCGGCCGCGGCGCTCGTCACCGTGGTGATCCGCGGGGCGCGCCGGGAAGGCGCGACGATCCGGCCCCACCCGCGGGGCGTCGCCTCGGCCGCAAGCTCCGGGGTCGCCCTGGTGGTGCGCACGCTCACCCTGCGCGCGGCGTTGCTTGCGACCACGTTCGCGGTCGCCCACGCCACCGGCGACCACGCCGTCCACCTCGCCACCCACCAGGTGGCGTTCACGCTGTGGAGCTTCCTCGCCTTCGTGCTCGACGCGTTGGCGATCGCCGCACAGGCGCTCACCGGCCGGGCGCTCGGGAGGGGCGACGTCCACGCGACCCGGCGGCTCACGGCCCGGATGGTGCGTTGGGGAGTCGTCGTCGGTGTGGTTACCGGCATCGGCCTGGCCGCACTCTCGCCCGTCGTCGGGATCCTCTTCACCGGCGACCACGCCGTTCGGCATGGGCTCGTGCCGGTCCTGCTGGTCGTCGCCGTCGGTCAACCGATCTGCGGAGTCGTCTTCGTGCTCGACGGGGTACTCATCGGTGCCGGCGACGGGCGCTTCCTGGCCATCGGCGGCGTCATCACGCTGGCGGCGTACCTGCCGCTGCTCGCCCTGGCGGTGTTGATGGGCGGCGGCCTGGTGTGGATCTGGGTGGTCTTCAGCGCGATCTTCATGGGTGCGCGCCTGGTCGTGCTCGCCGCGCGCGGGCGCGGATCGCGGTGGCTCGTCACCGGCGCGTGATGCCACAGTGAGGACCATGACGGACCTCAAGACGCAGATGAAGGCGTGCCTGCAGCACCAACGGGACGCATTGCTCCTCAAGCTCGACGGGCTGCCCGAACGCGAACTGCGCCTGCCGCGGACGCCGACCGGCACGAATCTCCTCGGCCTGGTCAAGCACTGTCTGAACGTGGAGTACGGCTACTTCGGCCCGACGTTCTCCCGGTCCATTGAGGACCCGGCCGGGCTCGTGCCGCCGGAGGTCTACGACGTCGACCCCCAGGCCGACTGGTACGCCACCGACACCGAGACCGCCGAGGGGATCGTCGCGCTCTACCGCCGGGTGCAGACCTTCTGTGACGTGACCATCGACAAGCTCGACCTCGACAGCACGGGCGCCGTCCCGTGGTGGGGGAAGGCCGAGGTCACCCTCGGCCAGATCATCGTGCACGTCATCAACGACCTCGCCCGGCATGCCGGCCAGGCGGACATCCTGCGCGAGTCGATCGACGGAGCGGTGGGGTTCTGGGGCGCTGGCGACAACGTCCCGGAAGGCTACGACTGGGCGGCGTACACGACGAAGCTCACCCACCTCGCTCGCCAGTTCTGACCGCGACCAGACAGAAAGCACGTCGGGCCGGTCTCCGAGGAGACCGGCCCGACGAGGTGGTGCGACGCTCAGGCAGGAACGACGTTGAGGGCCACGGTGGCCGACACGTCGTCGTGCAGACGAACGGCGACCTGGTGGGCGCCGAGGGTCTTGATCGTGTTGCCGACGGCGATGGCGCGCTTGTCGATCGCCTCGCCGGTGGTCGCCTCGAGGGCGCCGGCGATGTCAGCGACGGTGACGGCGCCGAAGAGGCGGCCGTCCTTGCCGGCGCGGACCTTGACGTTGACCGGCGCGGCCTCGAGCTTGCCCTTGATCTCGCCGGCGTGGCCGAGGTCGCGAGCCGCGCGCTTGGCACGCGCGGACTTGATGTTCTCGACCTCCTTCTCGGCGCCACGGGTCCAGCGGATCGCAACGCCCTGCGGAAGCAGGTAGTTGCGGCCGTAGCCGTCCTTCACCTCGACGACGTCGCCCGCCGAACCGAGGCCGGTGACTTCCTGGGTCAGGATGATCTTCATGCTCCTGGCTCCTTTCAGCGACCGGTCGAGGTGTACGGCAGCAGAGCGACCTCACGGGCGTTCTTGACGGCGATGGCCACGTCGCGCTGGTGCTGGACGCAGTTGCCGGTCACGCGACGCGCACGGATCTTGCCACGGTCGGAGATGAACTTGCGGAGGAGCGTGGTGTCCTTGTAGTCGACACCGGTCGCCTTCTCCTTGCAGAACTGGCAAACCTTCTTCTTGGGCTTGCGAATCACTGCCTTGGCCATTGTGGTGCTTCCTCTCTAGAAGCCCGACTCTCGTCGGAATGGTGGGGGATTCGGTCAGGACTCCGAGGCGGTCGCTCGACCACCTCGGATGTGCATCAGAACGGAGGCTCTTCGGGGCTGACGCCCGGCGTGGCCCACGGGTCGTTGGCCGGCGCGGACTGGCCGCCGCCACCCTGCTGGTTGCCGTAACCGCCGCCACCCTGAGGTGCCTGCGGCGCAGAGGTGGCCCACGGGTCGTTTCCCTGAGGCGCCTGCTGGCCACCACCCTGGTTGTAGCCACCACCCTGGTTGAAACCGCCACCCTGGCCGCCGCCCGAACGGGAGGCGCGGGTGACCTTGGCGGTGGCCCACGTCAGCGACGGACCGATCTCGTCGACCTCGAGCTCGGTGACGGTGCGCTTCTCACCCTCACGCGTCTCGTAGGACCGAGCCTTGAGTCGGCCCTGCACGACGACCCTGGTGCCACGGGTCAGCGACTCCGCGACGTTCTCCGCCGCCTGCCGCCAGATGGAACAGCGCATGAACAGCGTCTCGCCGTCCTCCCACTGCTGGGTCTGGCGGTTGAGCGTGCGGGGCGTCGAGGCGACCGTGAAATTGGCAACCGCCGCGCCCGACGGTGTGAAGCGAAGCTCCGGGTCGTCGGTGAGGTTGCCGATCACGGTGATGACGGTCTCGCCAGCCATGGCGTCTCCCTAGGTCTCGTCTGATGCGTAGTCGTGTCAGTGGTGGTGATGACTATCCAACATCACAGCACTGACAAGACTCAGATCACTTGCCGGGGCGAAGGACCTTGGTGCGGAGGATCGTCTCGTTCAGCGTGAGCTGACGGTCGAGCTCCTTGACAGTGGCCGGCTCGGCGGTCAGGTTGACGATGGCGTAGATGCCCTCGGCATTCTTCTTGACCTCGTACGCCAGGCGGCGACGGCCCCAGACGTCGACCGACTCGACGGTGCCACCGTCGTTGCGGACCACGTTGAGGAACTTGTCGAGTGACGGAGCGACGGTGCGCTCGTCGGTGGCAGGGTCGAGAATGACCACAACCTCATAAGCACGCATAGCTTCTCCACCTCCTACGGACTCAGCGGCCATGGTCTCTCCATGGCAGGAGGGCTGTGCGGTGTCCACCGTCGAGCGGACGACGGGGACGCGACAGGTTATCAACCGAGTACGCCGGCCGCCCAATCGTCCGCGGCCACAACCCGGGACTCGACCGGCCACAACCCCCGACTCGACCGGCCACAACCCCCGACTCGGCGTCAGTGGAAGCGCCGCAACCGCAGCGAGTTGCCGACCACGAAGACCGACGAGCAGGCCATCGCCGCCCCGGCGACCATCGGGTCTAGCAGGCCGGCAGCCGCCAGCGGGATGGCTGCGACGTTGTAGGCGAAGGCCCAGAAGAGGTTCTGCTTGATCACCCGCAGCGTTGCCCGGGAGAGTCGGATCGCATCGGCGGCCCGGCGCAGGTCGCCGGAGACGAGGGTGAGGTCGGAGGCCTCGATCGCCGCGTCGGTTCCCGAGCCCATGGCCAGCCCCAGGTCTGCCTGCGCGAGTGCTGCCGCGTCGTTGACCCCGTCGCCGACCATCGCGACCACGTGCCCGGCATCCTGCAGTCGCTTGACCACGTCCACCTTCTCCGACGGCAGCACCCCGGCGTACACCTCCTCGATGCCGACCTCGGCGGCCACGTTCTCGGCGACCGAGCGCGCGTCACCGGTGAGCAGGACCGGCCGCAGGCCGAGCCCGCGCAGCGCCTCGATCGCCTCGACCGAACTCGCCTTGACGCGGTCCGAGACCTCGATCGAACCGCGGTGGGTGTCATCGACGACGACCTCGACACCGCCATCCCCTCGACCGACCGCGACCCGATGCCCTTCGACGAGGCCGCTGACGCCGACACCTGGCGTGTTGGCGAACCCCGTCACGATCGGTCGCTCGCCGTCGTAGGCGGCGACGATCGCCCGCGCCACCGGATGCTCCGAGGCTGCCTCCACCGCTGCCGCCAGGCGCAGGTCGGTGGCGGAGAGCGTCGTGGAGACGACGGAGAGGTGACCGGTCGTGACGGTGCCGGTCTTGTCGAGGACCACCACGTCGACCGCGCGCGTCGACTCCAGCACCTCCGGGCCGCGGATCACGACGCCCAGCTGCGCGCCCCGACCTGTGCCGACCAGGAGCGCCGTCGGGGTGGCGAGCCCGAGGGCACACGGGCACGCGATGATCAGGACCGCGACCGCCGCAGTGAAGGCGTCGGTCGCGGAGCCGCCGAAGACGAGCCACCCGGCCAGCGTGGCCAGCGCGAGCCCGATCACGACGGGCACGAAGACCCCCGAGACGCGGTCGGCCAGGCGCTGCACGGCCGCCTTCCCGCTCTGCGCCTCCTCGACGAGCGCCGCCATCCGGGCCAACTGGGTATCGGCACCGACCCTCGTCGCGCGAACGACCAGCCGGCCCACCGTGTTGAGCGTGGCGCCGGTCACCGCGTCCCCCATGGCCACGTCGACAGGCAACGACTCCCCGGTCACGAGCGAGGCGTCGATCGCTGACTCGCCAGCGACCACGACCCCGTCGGTGGCGACCTTCTCCCCCGGCCGTACGACGAACTCGTCGCCCGCGGCCAGCGCCGAGATCGGGACCCGCCGCTCCACACCGTCGATCACCACCGCGACGTCCTTCGCGCCGAGGGTGAGCAGCGCGCGCAATGCCGCACCCGCCTGGCGCTTCGACCGCGCCTCCGCCCACCGACCGGCCAGCAGGAACGTGGTGACCGCAGCGGCCGCCTCGAGATACAGATGGCCGCCGGCCACGAGCGCCCACAGCGACCACAGGTACGCCGCCAGCGTGCCCACCGAGACCAGGGTGTCCATGGTCGTGGCGCCGTGGCGCAGGTTGACCAGTGCGGCGCGGTGGAACGGCCAGCCGGCCCACCCCACGACCGGTGTCGCGAGCACGAGCATCCACCAGCCCCACCCCGGCCACTGCAGCGCGGACGTCATCGAGACGGCGACGATCGGCACCGACAGGGCTGCCGCCAGGACGAGACGGGGGCGCAGCTGCGCCGCGTGGTCGACCTCCGGCTCGTCCGCCGTCGGCAACGCGGCGCGGTAGCCCGCCGACTCGACGGTGGCGATCAGGTCTGCGGCCGTCAGGCCGGCGGCGTACTCGACCTTCGCCTTCTCGGTGGCGTAGTTGACCGTGGCGCTGACACCGTCGAGCTTGTTCAGCTTGCGCTCGATGCGGTTGGCGCACGAGGCGCAGGTCATCCCCGAGATGTCGAGTTCGACCTGCGCGCTCACGGGGCGAGGGTGTAGCCCGCCGCGGTCACCGCTGCGCGCACCGTGGTCTCCTCGACCGGCTCAGCCGCGGTGATCGTCAGCCCGCCGCTGGCGAGGTCGACGGCCACGTCGGTGACGCCGCGGAGCTCCGAGACCTCCTCGGTGACCGAGGCGACGCAGTGCTCGCAGGTCATGCCCTGGACGACGAAGTGCTGGGTGGTCATGGCTCTCCTCAGGCTCAGGATCGGACGAGGCGGGCGATCGCGTCGGAGGCCTCCTTGATCTTGGCCTCCGCCTCCTCGCCGCCGGACGTGACCGCATCGGCGACGCAATGGCCCAGATGGTCATCGAGCAGACCGAGCGCCACTGACTGCAACGCCTTCGTGGCGGCGCTGATCTGGGTCAGGACGTCGATGCAGTAGCTCTCCTCGTCGACCATCCGCTGCAGCCCGCGGACCTGCCCTTCGATACGACGCAATCGCTTGAGGACGTCGGCCTTGTGTTGGCTCTGGACGTAGCCACGGGCGTGCTCGGTCATAGCGCCACCATACCCCCTGGAGGTATCTGCGCAAGGGGGTCGGCGTCCGGTCAGGGGGCCTGTCTCTCCCGGGCCACGGTGAAGGCGAGGAGCCCGACCACGCCGAGTGCGAGGACCAGGGCGATCCAGTACGTCGCACCGACCTGCACCGGATTCACGCACCCCACGGGGGCGCCGTCGCAGAACCCGAAGTCGGGCCGGACCCAGATCGTGACGAGGAGGAAGATCAGGCCCAAGGCCGCAGCGAGCAGTGCGCCCAGCCGCAGCGGTCCGGCGACACGCCGGCCGAGGAGCGGCACCGCCATCGCCGACGCACCGAGGAAGACCAGCCACACTCCTGCCCACCCGAAGAAGCCGTGGTAGGCGTCGAGATTGAAGGCGACCTGCCGTGCTTCGGGGATCCGGTAGAACGCGAAGTGACTGAAGAGCAGCGTCAGAAAGCCCAGGGCGACAATGGCGCCATCGAAGGGGACGGGGTCGAACGGCCGGCGCGGCGGCGGACCCGGCGGCCCGTACGGCGGCGGGTACTGCGGTGGGTAGGAGGGCGGATACGACGGCGGCGGACCCGACGGATGCTGCGGAGGCGGCTGCGACCCACCCGGCGGCGGCTCCTGGTAGCTCATCGAACTCTCCTTCGGATCTGGCGGCGTCACTCATGCATACCCAGGACGGCGACTCCCCAACCCTGATCCCAACCCTGATCCCAACCCTGATCCCGGCCCTGCCCGTCGTCGGCGGCGTGCCTAGGCTGGGCCCGTGCAGATCGGAGCCCACGTCGACCAGTCGGACCCTATCGCCGAAGCGGCGGCCAGGAGGGCGCCGCTGGTGCAGTTCTTCCTGGGTGATCCACAGTCCTACAAGGGGCCCGTGGTCGCGTACGCCGCGGGGCCGGCCGGTCTGAAGGCCGCTGCCGAGGAGGCAGGGGTCGACCTCTACGTGCATGCCCCGTACATCGTGAACGTCGCGACGACGAACAACCGGATCCGGATCCCGAGCCGCAAGTTGCTCCAGCAGCACGTCGACGCGGCGGCTGAGATCGGGGCCAAGGGCCTCATCGTCCACGGCGGCCACGTCAACAAGGACGACGACCCGGCGAAGGGCTTCGACAACTGGCGCAAGGCCATCGAGGCCACCGACCTCAAGCTCCCGGTTCTCATCGAGAACACCGCGGGCGGCGACAACGCCATGGCGCGGCACCTCGACCGCATCGCGCGCGTCTGGGACGCCATCTCCGCAGCCGACGGCGCGGAGATGGTCGGCTTCTGTCTCGACACCTGCCACGCCCACGCCAGCGGCATCGACCTGGCCGGGGCGGTCGACGAGATCCGCGCGATCACCGGTCGCATCGACCTCGTGCACTGCAACGACAGCCGGGACGAGGCGGGCTCCGGTGCCGACCGACACACGAGTCTGGGGGCCGGGCTGATCGACCCCGAGCTGCTCGCCGGCGTGATCAGGGCAGCCGACGCGCCCGTCGTACTGGAGACCCCCGGGGGCGCCGCCGAGCATCTGGCCGACATCGCCTGGCTGCGCGAGCACGTCTAGCCCCAATACCGTTCAGTTAGCAGCGCCGGGCATGGATGCTTGTGGTGTGGCCGGGCTGGGGCCAGGTGGTGTGGGCGGCGCGTTTGACGTGCCACTTGGTGTACTTCCTCTTCACC
>Ga0131853_10005291_pt1 | contig 23274 bp, 12 predicted proteins | sample TergutLab28metaG_FD_92764 | JGI IMG/M metagenome (GOLD analysis project Ga0131853, IMG submission 92764) | Labiotermes labralis P1 segment gut microbial communities from Petit-Saut dam, French Guiana - Lab288 P1 (version 2) (version 2) | ecosystem: Host-associated > Arthropoda: Insects >...
AGAGGGAGAATCTACTGTTCTTGAGTCTGAATCAGTACCGTCAGTCCGGTTCAGTCACGTTACTGTTACCACAACAGAGAAAGAAATGTCAGAAGAACAAGTTGTTTTCAAGAGAAGTCTATAAAATAAGGAATATAGTTTGATTTGTTATTTTATCCATGATTTCATATGCCACTGCTTTTAGCTGGTGTGAGGAACTGTTGATTTCTCAAGAAGGGCTCTGCTCCATGGAAGTAGCTAAGTACTTAAGTAGGTAGGTAGGTAATGCGACTACGTCAGTCACTTGCACATATAAATTTTTTTTTGATTTCATGAAGATAGGTGCTAATTTGGGGAACGTTGAAAAGATAGTTATTGATGTTGCCAGACTGACATGTGGTTGACGTGATATATCCTGCCATGCGGTTTTCTTCTTTCGGTATGACGTTTCCTCAAACATGAGGGAAAACTATACAGTGTAAGATAATTAGTTGTGGTACATATTCTGAACTCAAAACTTTCATACATACAGCCAACCTGGAACTTCCATGTAGCCGCTACGGACACGCTCGGGATACCCCAAGCTTTCCACTTAGCACTACTCACTCCACTTGGTTTTTCACCTCACATGAAGTTTACAACCATATACATATGTACTTTAAACTGAAGGCACTTTGCTTATAGGACATCACGTACAACATATATATGTACTTTAACTCTATCCACTTCGCTAGTCGAACATATTATTAGTTCAATACGCATGACAACGAGATCTCGTTGAAATTTCAGAATATATATCGCAGCTAATGATCTTACACTGTATAGTCTCTCCTCATTATACATTTTTGTGACCTGAGGATGGCCCACAGTGGCCGAAACATGTCGTCAGCCTAATAAAACAGATACAAAGACAGTTGTGTTTTGATGTACCTACCCCCTCCCAATCCCGATTCACAGTTCGCAATTTATTTTCCTTCACCTCGAATTTTCCTGGCTTGAACTTTGTTAAGTTAGACCCTATATTTAAATAATCCAGTTGACATCAACAGTGCAAAATATAAAGCAGCCTAGTTTCCTTGCTATTTGGTGGTGTAGGAACTAGTAGAATTCATTTGCTACGCAAAGGAAGCCATGCCGACAGATTAAAGCAAGACAGCTGAAAATTAAATTTTCAAAGCACGGATAATGGCAATTCTCTAACGCTTCTCGCATCTTCTGCGCTCCTGCTTCCCCTGTACCGACTTCACTGACATCTGTATCCCTTCATGTTAGACTAATGACACAGCATCCCGCTGCGCGGCGCTGAAACATGTTTTCTCTTCTCCGTGAGGTACATCACGTTGAATGGCAGGTTTCGCCCAATGTGTGCACACAAGCACCCCCCCAGTAACACGGTCCACCCTTCCTTTCCTGTCACTAGTATTGCAGTATCCCTGTTGCTGCAGCATTAATTTAAAAGTTCTGGTTGAAAGTAAAATATTAATTTATATCAGTTATCTGATAACTCCCGAAAGATAATATTGTAGTGATCTTCTAAAGGTGGGCAAGCAAACTGCGGCCCACACAACGGAAGAAAGTAGAATTTATAATCCGTCTGCTGTGATACAAAGACTTCATTAATATTGCTGCTATGTAGTGTTCCGGTAAAGATTGCTGTAGTTACAGAAAAGAGGAGACAGACGAAAGGAAAGAAGAAAGATAAAGATGAGAAAGAAAGGAAAGAAGGCGGGATATGATATGATTGAACTGAGTAAAGGAAGAAGGAAATAAAGAAGATCAAGATTCCTCGAGCAGAGACCTTCAAACGATCGGGTGACTGAACATGTTCATCGCTGCGAATAACCGACGGTCGTGTTCGTATTTGCAAGAGCCGGACACTCCAGTCCTAATATTCACACCCTATCTCTCTCGAAGATCACATTGAGTGTTAGTATGTATACTCGCATACTCGAACGTATCCATATCTGCCAAATGATATCTTACATTAAGATATTACGATTAAGGATTCGTGTGTATTTCTCCATTGTCCCATGCCTAACACATTCACGGCTACTCACATCCTTTTTCGTACATTTGGCTAGCAAGGTCGGACGGAGTGTAGATATTGATGATTTCTATTTACAACAGCTAGAATGAAGCACATGACAGCAACTTATTGGCTGTTATATGAGCTACTAGGAATATTTAAAGACATGTAATTTGTTACTCTGTGTAAGCTGTTTGTTATGACTGTGAACGATGGCTGGAGCACTTTGTGCGCCGTATTTGTACTGATCTGTTTCAAGGCACAGTTTCGACATTTTCTGAGAGTTTATTGAAAAAGGTTTAGCCGGTCTGTGGAACGACATTCGAACTTGGCATCTCCCGAATCATCCCTACCCTCAGTGAGAAAACCAGTTCATATTCGGTTTAATGAATAACTGAGTACATTTACGACACCAAACGTATTTCACGATGAGACCTTTGCTGCTCTGGGTTGTCACGCAGCGCTAGCTGGTAGTAGTTTACCGACGTTTGGGCTCATATTATCGAGCAGTCCAGTCTTTTTGACTATTTGACACTTGAAGATTGGGCCGATAGGCTGTCCCGAAACGGCGGTAAACAATTGCGAACCAACGGTGCATAACAATGCAAAGAGAACGAAGACTTCAACTACATAGCGGTGGAGGTGAGAAATCTTGAAGAATTTACGTCATCTTGCCAGAATGGACTATAGACATCATATTTAAATTGGGCGTAGGCCTACATCACTATGTCCCTTCGGCTCGAAGAAGTAAATTTTGGGTGTCTTTTTTTCCCAATGAAGCTGCCTAAACCGCGAACAGCTGCCTCCCCCTCTAGTCAAATTTAAATAATAGCGCTTACCTGGCGATTATGACAGCTGATTTTGACTCTTTAATATAAACCGTTCTGATGGCTATTGAATTAAATGTTAGATAAGGCACTGTTTCGTGTCTCTTGTTTAGAAGTGCAGTAATCGGAGACGTAAAATTAATAATCCAAAGTAGCAAATCGGAAGGGCGGAGGGAGGGGTGGTGTTAAGCTGTGGATTAAAACTGCCACATTTGCCACGAGAATTTTGTGGGGAAGAGCTGGAGCCACAATTTGAGCGACTTAATGCCACCTTCAGAAGGCACAGAATAAAGGAAGCGTAAGTTACACGGTGGTGGGTAAATTCGTGAGTTCTTACGAAGAAAACTCGTTAAGTTCGCAGTTGGTGTAAAAGTGGTTGGTAATGGTTCTCCACACACAAAAGAAAACGGATCAATTTTTATCATGGATTCCGTGGCTTAATTTTGTCTCTTACCACCTAATTTCAACATCTTCCTACAGCAGGAAGGAAATATGACGTACAGCCGAAATGCCTAATTTGACCCAGGGATGCATATGACCCTTTGTTATGCCGTTGGAGGTGGATGCATTCCGCCAGACTGCTGACCTTAGTCAGTGGAATTTAGGTGTCCGGTAGTCTGGAATGAAGTATTGTTGGTAGTAGTAGCAGGAGGCAAGCGGATTGTCAGACATACAAGAGAGATGTTCAGGAAGAATGAAAAATGGAAATTCAAATGAAGTGTATTGCTATTTCATACACAAAAAATTCTAATTCTCTAAATGCTCTATTCCAATAAAACTGTATGCCCGAATATTTCTTACGCATATCCTTATTGTACAAGTGGGCTACTGCGTTACACAAGTTGTAAAGTAGACTTATTCACTCGTCCGTTCTGTCTGGTTATCAAGGACTGCAGTCAACTTGCGTAACATCCCAGAAGACTTGCAAATTCCAGGTGTCACATTGGGAACTACCATTTCAGCACACTACTAAACCGCACCACAGAAAACATAAAGGGACGTGAAACTTTGAAATTAAGTAAATTTACCATCAAGACACGGGAAATTCCTTACATTCTGTGAAACAAATACAATTCACGAACTGTTAAGTAAAAAAATAAACCCATAAAAACCTTTGTGTCCTCTGTCGTACCCTCGCGGCAACCATCGTTTATCTGTGCGCTCCAGTCTGCTTATACGCGTTATTTATGTAAATAGCAGCATTATAATAACATCTTGACTATTCGGATATTTCTGTTGGCCCTGATGCTTCATATGCGAAGCCGCTGATCAAATTACTCTGCAATTTTGCAGTGGCAGACCGCGCTGTAGGCTGTTTGGTGATTGCACTTATGCCTACTCAGCCGTCGAGTGGGAAGCGTCCGTCATTTTAAATCATAGATCTAGGGTTCAGATCTCGGCTTGGAAATTCTAAGTACCAATTGAAGTATTAGTGTTTTTCGAAATTTTTTGCAGGCCATCGCCGGAAGTTTGCCTGAAGGTAGTCAGGACCGCTCTTTAAGCGTCCCTACCGATTCTCCTAGCATCTGACTCGCGATAACCTGAGCTACTTTCAGCTGATATGCGAGTTTGGGGGTGGCTGTCATCGCAAGACATTTTATTGTATGCGAAGTGTTTTCACAGGACTGTGGGAAACGTAACCCAAAATGGGAATATAATATTAAATTGCTTCTTCAAGAGACAGATTACAGTTCTAAAATTTCGGAGCAATAATTGCGTTCTTCACCAGTAGTATTAGGGTGATTCAGTGAACGAAAATGTGATGGATTGCATACGAATTACATTCGAGATATTTGACAATCAGTCGCAAGACCTGAAGGAACGGATCAGTAGGGTGACCTAGGCAAAGGTTGGAGGACGGTGTAACGAGTATAGTGCAGAATCAACGAATCTGTTTTCAGGATGTGGACTGATGTGCTCCAACAGCGATAATGAAGCATCCGTTGCCATAAAGGGTGTAAATATCTCCATATTGTTATTTAGCTAATTCAACACGCATTTAGTTGTGTGGACTAGCCGTTCCAACACAAAGAGTTTTACTGTATTATATTATCTTAAGAGCATAAAATGAATTATCTTACCGTCTGGCGCACTAAAGTACTCTGTCCGCTGTTCCACACAGAAGGCACGCTGTAATTGACATGTCGAGGTCACCGTTCGCTTCAACGACTGAATTATTTGCTACAACTTATTGGCGCATATTAATTTAATGCGCAACTTTTGTTGAGGACGCAGGCGATGGGATGTATAAACTATCTCTGAACTGGGGCGTGGTCAGAAAGCGATACAGCAATACTGACCTGATATTATATCGTAAACAGTAGCACATTTTTTAGCATTTGTTGTCGCTTTGAATGGCATACTACAAGACCGGGGGTGGACAAGAAAGAGTTCAGGCGTGTATTCCATTGGAGAACACATAATTGCTAGTTCTTTCCACTTAATATTTATTAGTCCATGACACTGATTTTCACTTATTCCAGATGCAAATAAAGGTTATTTCCTTCACCTTATCCATCTTGTGTTGAAAGCTGACGGTAAGAGCTTCCGCGCAACTGCGTATCGCAGAGCGGTATGCATGTACGGATGTAATGGTGGCTAGTCTGAATGGGAGAAAGTAATGTGTTGTTTAACACGCATACATTTACATGCATTTGTATTACCCATGTCTGTATAATATACGAGAGTGTATGTGCGTATCGTTAACTTATTAATCGGAATTCATTGAGTAATTGTAGGAAGCTTTAGGTTTCTGTGACCGTGCATCGTGAGCAAATCGTGAAGTGAGAGAGAAAACCAACAAGATGCAACAGTTAGATGTTTATTATCAACACTTTCTCAACATGTTCCGGGCATCATTATGCCCATCTTCAGGAGACCAAGACGTGTGTTACTGCACGTGGTGTGCAGCGCCCCACAACCGCTACCAACCACATCCAGCAGAACCAGCGCTGCACACCACGTGCAGTAACACACGTCTTGGTCTCCTGAAGATGGGCATAATGATGCCCGGAACATGTTGAGAAAGTGTTGATAATAAACATCTAACTGTTGCATCTTGTTGGTTCTCTCTCTCACTTCACTAATTGTAGGAAGTTAGCAGACAGACAGACCTACAGACGAAAACCGAACTTACCACGTGCCCACAGTTCTTTATGATTTTCATCCACTTGACGCTGACTTTTGCAGTTGAAACACCATCTTAAATTTAAGAATCATTCATACCTGGACGTCTTCTGTACTGAACTAAGCTGAGGATTTGTGACGACGCGTGAAATGCCGGTCAACTAGCGGATCACTTTGGCAGTCAGTTTCTTCTTCCGAAGTTTACGCAGAAGGACTTCGTAGGGGGAATTGCACTTGGCAAAAAGATGGTTCCAGCTTGTAATGGGATAATCAAAGGGTACACGCCTATGCATCAGCAAGTAAAACAGTCACTTGTCTGGATGTGCGCACGCCTCAAAACTACACGAAGTTATTACTGTGTGTTAAGCATATCTGATGGGGGTGAGCGGACGGTGAATAATTGCTTCCGGTTGGTTAACTTCATTCCTAATGGAGCGAGGGGGTGTAAAGAAAAATCTACCATCAAATTTATGTATTCTTAGCTCCCTGTCAGTTATACATACACATCACTCGGCTGGGTTCGTCATGTTGTAACCCAACCCAGTGCCCTGATTCCTGATGTCCGATAGATCCGACTCCAAGAGGCTAGAGTGCATCACACTCAGGCCATCTATGAACGGAACTCCAAAACACATTCAAGTATTCTGTCGTTCCTATGTCTTCGGTCCACCTCCAAGTAAGGGATAATTCTTTTATTGGAGCATTAACAGACATTGAATCCTCACTTAACCAAATGATGTACCACTGATGAAAATAAATCACTGTAGCGTTGAGTTCACTATTTTTCATTTTTAAATACTAGAAGCCGATTACCGCGCAGGATAATGAAATGAACTACATAACATGAGGCCTTTCTGGAAAGCTAATGTACGCCACATTTTTTGGAACGAGAAGGATCAGTACCGTGTTTGCAAGATACTGCCATTGGTCTGAGTTCTGAACCAACTAACCTAACCAACGCTTACTTTATTACCACAAGATCAGTTTTTAGTCTTTCATCCCTTGAAAGAATAAAGTAATTTTCTTAATGAGATGATCATTCGTCTAGGTTCGTACCTGTCCATTGTAACATTTAATTACCTCGTCAGATGCCCGTGTTCTTTGCATGAGTGCTTGTCTATTACAACCTTTAACTATGTCACGAGATGCCTCTGCTCTGCATTTGTATCCGTCCATTGTAAGATTTGATCCATTAGAACAGTTATGAAAAAAACTAAAAATTTTATTCGTTGCGCCGTGCATTTTGAAATCTACGCAGTTCACTTACCAACAAATGCACTATGAACTTGGTTAAAATTATTAGATTTACATTAAAATCCTAAATAATATTGCTCCTACATGTTTCGGTCTTTAATGACCATCATCAGGGAGCTTTATCTGTACCTAACTAAAGTTATGTTTATGTTAAAACACTCGGTAACATTGCGTCGTTTTATATATATAATCTACGTAATTGTACCGAGTGTTTTGGCATAACTATAACTTTAGTTAGGTACAGATAAAGCTCCCTGATGATGGTCATTAAAGACCGAAACATGTAGGAGCGATATTATTGTGTATTTTAATGTAAATTTAATACTCCTAACCAAGTTAATAAATAGTGCATTTGTTGGTGAGTGAACTGGGAAAATTAACACTTTGTAGGCCACCCAAAATCCATAATTTTAATTATCAAATATAAGTAACACGGCCGATCTCATTGGCCGCGTGGTCTGTCTGCGGCCACTCGCTTGCTTGGGGTTGCGGGTTCGTGTGCCGCCGAGGGCATGGATGTCTGTCTCTTGTGAGTGTCGTGTTGTCAGGTAGAGGTCTTTGCGTCGGGCTGAACGCTGGTACAGAGGAGTCATACCGAGTGTGGTGTTTCTGAGTTTGATCGTGAAGCCTCATTAACGTGAAGGCTCTGGCCCAATAGGGGCTGTTGTTCCGTGAGGAGAATAGAAGTAATACAGTATTGGTTGACATGAGAAAATATGAAGTGCAGCGACACTGGATTCGCTTATTTTAGCGTCCTGAATTTATGTATGAAAATAATTGTTGCAAAAGTATGATAAAATGTAAAACAACAAACTGCTGGTCGTGAAGAATTTTTCTCAGGGTTTCGGCTCGATAGCAGTAACAACATTTTAGAAGAATATATGGCCCTAGATATGAAAACGGGGAATGGAAAATTCGGACGAATCGAGAACTAGAAGAGACGAGCAAAGGAGAAAATATAGTAAAATGGATAAAAGGACAAAGGATAAGCTGGTTAGGTCACCTAGAGAGAATGGAGGAGGATAGGATGCCCAAAAAGATCTTCACTCAAGAACTGGAAGGGACGAGAAGAAGGCGAAGACCCAAGAAAATATGGAAAGAAGAAGGAGAAGGAGATCTTCAAGTGCTGGGAGTGAGAAGATGGAGAGAGTTGGTGGCAGATAGAAAAAAATGGAAGGACTTTGTTCGACAGGCCAAAGTCCACAGTGGGCTGCAGTGCCAATGGAAGAAGAAGAAGAAGCGGTAACTACTTAACTCCCGGATTTAGGACTCTAATATTAGTACGTATATAGGCCATAAATACACATAGGTACATATTGTGTGCGAATAGTGTGTAACATATCTTTAAATGTTCTGCATTGTTACCACGTGTCAATTGAATAACAGTTACCATCGTTTGGAAAGATCGCAGTGCTTTGCTCTTCATGGTCAAGCAGTACAAGTGAGTGAGGTGACGTGGGGACTCCGTATAGGTCAAGTTTACTGTGCAAATTCTGAGACTATGACGACGATATTGATAAAGATCGAAGTCTTCAGGGCTGTTACACCGTGTCGACTGGTGAATAACTACCGACTGTTCGCAGTACCTTCGTATTTAGGGTCAAGAGCCCAAAATTAAGTTAAATGGGCTATTAAGAATGTGCCTAATGTGTGAGTATTTGAGGTAATAGCCGAGATATTTATGGTAGGACAGTATTTGTAGCTAAGTAATCAGTGCTCATAAAAGACATTTAGGGATTGGAGGAAAATCGCCTTGTACATTTACTTTCGACAGATAAGTGATTAGCTTTACCTTCCGGGTGAGAAGCACCAGGTACACTCTTGTTAGAAAGTTGAGTGAGCTGAAGAAGCGGTCTGGACGCGCTGGCAAATTAGATCTTACTTCTGGTGCGGAATCGAATCTCCGTCTTTTGCTCGTAGCCAATGACTTTACTGATTAGTTTTGTCAATGTCAGATATGACTAAAGGCGTAAATATGTGGTCCCTAATCTTTCTGTAGATAATAAATTCTAACAAAAATATGACTGATATATGCAGTCTGATATGTTTATCATTGCACCGTGCATTTTGTAGTTGATTTAAGTAACATATCAACAGATGCACTCATATAGTCTTTAATAATTTTAAATTTACCTTCGAACACTTAAAACGCAAAATGCTCGGTGCAACGATAAAGGTAGTTAGTGCCGAACAAGCAACAACAATAACAACACCAGGCTAAAGTTATTAAATGAGCGTTTTAAGTGTTTTAATGTAAATTTTAAACTATTAAAGACTATACATGTGCAATTGTTGGTGTGTTACTTAAATGCAGTCTGATAGTCTATTTTCAGCGGACCTTCCTGTCAGATGTTTGAAAGAGAAGGTATCGATATTATGCCTAAAGGTTTTTATCAGTAACTGCAGACCATTTACATCCACCCTGGGGTAGTGAAATATTTAGGGCCCTTATTTTTCTGTGTTCCGGATCCGCGTGAGACTTGTATTCTACCTGTAAATACAGTTTCTCCTTGTTTGTCAGCGATGATTGACGATCCGTATCGTTGATGCTAAAGGTGCTTGTACCTCTTTAGTTATGGGACACAACAAGTTGTCCTGAAGCCATTCATCCCACCCTATACCTGTCACCTGTGAGTCTGTGTGTGCGCGCCAAGTCAGAGGGTGCCGCACTCACTGAACCATGGCACACGGATCCGCACCAGCGTTGGCATTTATACTGCCCGGTAAAAATCGAGCTGGTGAGCGCCTTTACCGGTGTTCAGAAGGAGTGGAGTATCTTCTCCGTGACAATTCAGCAGTTCGAGTAGAGTTCCGCTTTGGCTGTTTGAACTTATAGGAACATTAGTAACTGGTTACCACACGACACTGTGTAACATCTCAGACGACTTGTCTTCAGCAACACCGCTGTGAGTGAGCAGTTCAAATCTCATAGTGTAATACCGCTGCATGGATATCACGTTTATTACGTAAAAAATGTAAGGTTAAAAACAAAGGAGAAGTAAGAAGGAAATAAATAAAGGAAAATACATAATAGGAAGGAAGACAGGAAGTGGGGTGGACGGGGGGGGGGGTGAAGGATAGAGACAGGAAGCGAAAGCTGGTGAAATAGAAGGATGTAAGGAGGTGTAACAAATGAAATGGATATTTTAATACACTACTGACGTTTGGGGTCCATAACTGAATAAGAAGTTTGAGCAAAGCCCTTCTTGACAAGTCATTGTATTCTTTAGGTTAGAAATTATACGACTTCCGTAGAAACCTAAGTTTATGTACCGTGTTCCAAGCAGTCCGCGACTTACTTGTCAGATGTATATAGTCCAGATTTTCACCAACTACAGTGTGTATTTCAAATTTATTATAATATTTTTCTCCTCGTTTTACTCCACGTCCCTCCAGCGGTCTGTTTCAGTAGATTTTACGACTAAACCTTTGCACGAATTGATCATATTCCCGTTTATGCCTAATACACCTACCACTTCACCTTCTTCGCTTTGTCGCCGTAAATGTTTGAATGAACAGCACTAGTTATGAACAGCACTAGTTATGATGTCCCTAATCATCGTACGCAGTTTTTTTTTTTTGCGAATTCCTGATATTATCTCTGTCTCTGGACACGTACATTTCGTGACGTCATCAATATTTATTGTTCCTTTAGGACCCGAAATGAAGACGAAGTGCAATAACGTAGGTATGAGTGCAGTAAAAGTAGAGCTATCCCTGGGCAGAGACAGTAAATCTGAAGGCATTCATTACTTCGGCACGTTCTTGAGGCGAGTTATAGACCTCGTTTTATATTCAATGACGTTAGCCTCGAGTGAGAACCTTTCTGTGCTCCAGGATGCCTGAAATTGCTGTACGTACATTCCCTCATTGAGCCCCAGTCCGGCACAGATCCAAGATGTTAGCTATGGCTGTATTACGATTAGCAAATGTGACATATTTCGTGCCCTCCCTTGATAAAAAAGGACGGTATCGATCTCTCATTATGCTCTGACTTCTGCCCTGTTGTTTTTCATCGGACAGTGCCTGTTGCCGCTTATACCCTGGTCTTGATGTACAGTCATCACCATTTTCTTCACGTCAACAGGGTTTTTACTTTCGACATGCCCGTTGTCTGTGCTGCGTTTGATGTAGATCGACACGACATGTCGAGAGTTGGATATACCCCCCACTTACCCCTGGGTAGTTGGTTCTTTGTATCCTGAGAGGTTTACAATAGCCAACTGTTTATTTTAAAATTAGCACCGCCATTGAAACATAGGAAAAGTTAAACACGGGGCTAGGAATCTGATTGCTAGAGCAGCGGGTCGCTGTCACACGCCGTATAATGATAATTATGTTTAATGATTACGGTGATGGCATTAATAATAATTTCACCAGGAAATCGTCTATTTGTATAATTCTATAACGTAAGCCATTATTGTATTCGTGAGTGACAGGAGAGCCTTATGTTAGAAAAGTCAAATTTGACAATCATATTTACGACAACTGGGAATTTGCAATGCAAAATTTACCGTGAAATCGCAGTAGGTTTCAGTGCGTTTGTGGCTGCTTTACTTCGGTAACGGATTTTCAAGCCTTAACCTACAGCGTCAAGTTCAGCCGTGTTGTGTTAATTTTATTCATTATTTTCCAAGGGAGTGTCGACACACGCAGAACGAACTTTCTGTAGCTCTCATACGTAATTTCCGTTCTATGATTACTGATACTGCTACTCTAAGTGTTGAATAGACAGTGGCGATTTTTTCCCATGGGGTAAAGCGACTGGTAATTTGAAGAATGAGTGGAGTTTAACGCCAGTCTCCTGTATGCCTGAATGGCGTGCACAGGATTAGAGAAGTTTTATATTACACGGCCATTGGACGAAGTGCCAAAAAGAAAATATTTCCAAGGGGTAATTTTTGACCAGAAGAATGACTGTCAGCTTTTCTAGGAGAATTCTGCTGTGTGTAGTTAGTGAGAACACAGCTCTTATTCGGCCATGAAGAAATGAAGTTTTGGCCTCACCTCATCACTGCCCAGCGCCTCTCCATTTTAAAGGGTTCAGCGGTCGGTACCCCCACCTCTCCCCTTGACCAACTTCGCCTTCTCTCCGTTGTTTTAACCCTCTAAATACCCAACAGTTTTCAAACAAACTGATACTACTAACCCATTGCTCACTTGTTGCCCTCCCACTTCTTTTATTTTTTTGTATCTCTGTAGCCTTCTTTCTGTGAAGCTCATCTCCATTCTCTGTCTCTTGAAAGCATTTACAATAAAGGCAAGCAGCCTTATCCCAAGAGCGTTCTACCTTTTGTGTACATCCAATATATATATATCAACTTACGATTGAATGTTTGAGATCGTATCCCACTTTGTAGCTCTTCTGCACGACAAGTGTGTTTCAAAAGTAACCTGGTCCACCATCGTACACTGTATGACTTCCGTGCGTTCAGTCTGAGGAAGATGAAGCGCACGGGTGACGAAACACGAAAGTCTTGTGGAGCTGAACGAAATTTCATCGTCGAGGACTTTTAATGACAGCAAAGTCAAAGTAGGCATTTTGTTACTGAAACAGTATGAGCAGGAAGTTCTATGTAGACCTGTGTGTGTGTGTGTGTGTGTGTGTGTGTGTGTGTGTGTATGGAATCCCTGACGGGGAGATCAACTGAACTGCGCTCCAGTCAATTATTTAACAGTGTTGCTGTCTCAACATCGCTATCTAGACACTGCACAAATTAATATTTCATTGCCATTAAGAGCTGCACTGTCAACTTGTCTCCCGACAGGAGTGGCTGTATATTCCTTGTGGAGTCGTCGGGTAAGTTGGAGGAGTGCTCCTTCTCCAATTCGCCAACTTTACATCCATAACCACGACAACCTTCGACTTAACCATCACTGATAAATGTAGTACACACGCTGTTGATTAGAGTCCTTCTGAAGCTAATACTTGCTGAGATAGTCAAGAATGCCCAACCTCTTATGTAACCCAATATGTCGTGATCAGGGTCCTGCGGAAGCTAATGCCCTCGAGCTAGTGAAGAATGCCCAGCCTTTTATATAAACCAGAATTTTGTGAACACCTTTACTTGTGTCCCCCTCCACTGTACAGTACCAGAAATGATTCCAAACCACACCCTCACACAACATATGTTTAGCATATATTGTAATCTTGTGTCATCCGAGATCTGAAGTGGTGCTCTTCTGTAAGGCTTGATGATTAACATCTGTATTCCCTTTCAGTCCGTCAAATTTAAGGTATATGCATATCCCACCAATCTCACCTTAATTAATATGATTACCGTAATAACTTAATATTTATTCAAGTACATGACTTTCCTCACTATTTAGTATTCGCCTGTATCCTTTTACGTCATCCCTCTTAAGTCCACATATTCTTCTCATTACCTTGTTCTCAAGCACTCTCTATTTTCTTGCAATAATGCTCGTTTCACATGCTTGCAGAAGCAAGAGGTAAAATTAGACTTGCTAGGTTGGAGGGTGTGACTACAGTGTAGATGGAGATATATAGATTTGTAAGGTGTTGTGTGTTATCAATTAGCAAGCAGGCTCTTTAAACATTAGCAAACAACCTTTAAAGTAACCTGGAACATTTCTTAGGTTTTGTTGGCAGTGCATCTCGATATAATCGTGTAAAGGAAAACCAAATTGAAGGACAACATATTCTTAGTATATTTCGTCAAACTCTACAAGTTTCGGGCGTGTCTAGGCTCATAATCAGGAGGTACAACCGTATGTATACAACAATTTGTACTTGTTATTCTTTATAAATGACTCTCTGTTGTGCTCCGGAACTCCGGTCCGTGAACCGGAGTTTCGGGTGACTCCGGGAACCTGGAACCACGGGGTCCCGTAGTCGCCCGGAACTACGGGTTCCAGGAGTGGCCCGGACCTCTCGATTCCGGAATCACACCGGATTCTCGGAGTCACCTGAAACAACGGGAAACCGGAGTTTCGGGTGACATAGGGAACTCGGAGTTACGGGTGACTCCGGGTACCCGGAGTTCTGGGTGATTCATGGAACCCGGGATGACTCCGGGAACCCGTTTTTCCTGTCGATTCCGCGAACCTGTGGTGACACCGGGAACCCGGAGTTCCGGGTGACTCCAGGAACCCGTTGTTTCTGGTTCCTCTTTCAAGAAAACCTGAGTTCCGGGTGAACCGGGAACCCGGAATTTCGGGTAATTTGGGGAATGTGGAGTGACTCCAGGAAACCGTTTTCCGGGTGACTCCAGGAACCCTGAGTTCCGGGTGATTCCGGGAACCCGTTGTTCTGGGTTACTCCTGCAACCCAGTTTTGCGGGGATTCCGGGAACCAATAGTTCAGGGTAACTTCGGGAATCCGGAGATCCTGGTGAATCCGGGAACTAGGGGTGACTCCGGGAACCCGGAGGTCTAGGGGACTCCTAGAATCCGGAGTTTCGAGTGACTCATTTAACACGGGGTGATTCGGGAGCCCGTTCTTCCGGATTATTCCGGGAACCCGGGGTGACGACGGGAACGTGGGGTTTGGAGTGACTACGGTAACGTGGATTTTGGGGTGATTCCGGCAACCTGGAGTTACGGGTGACTCCAGGAACCCGGTGTTCCGGATGACTCTAGGACAGCGGAGTTCTGGGCGACTTCATGGAGTCACCCAGATCTCCAGGTTCTCTTTGTTTCGGGTGACTCCAGAAACCATGAGTTACGGGTGACTCCGGGGACCCTGTTTTCGGGATTCTCCTGGAACAAGGAGTTTCGGAAGAATCCCCAAATTCAACTGGAACTCCGGGTTCCCGTAATCATCCGAAAATGCTGTTTCCCGGAGTCAGCGGGAAATTCGAGTTCCCAAAGTCACCCCCTACTGCCGTTGTTCCGGGCGACTCCGGTAACCCGGAGTTCCGGTTGATACCGGGACCCGGACGTTCCTGGTGATTCAGGGATCCAAGAATTACTTCTGACTCCGGGAACCTGGATTTCCGGTTCACTATGGGAACACGGAGTTTCTGGTGACTCCGGGAAACCGGAGTTGCGGATGTATTCGTGAACCGTAAGTTCCTTTGACTCCGGGAATCCGGAGTTCCGGGTGATTTGGGGAACCCATGGTGACTCCGGGAATCCGTTGTTCCGGGTGAATCCGGGAACCCGTTGTTAGGCGTTTCTGTGTCTCCGGAAACCCGGAGCTCCTGGCAACTCTGAATCTGGGAACCTGGAGTCACCGAGAAATCTGGGCTCCCGAATCACCCCGTACTCCGAGATCCCGGTGTTCGGGCGACTCCTGGAACCCGGAGTTCCTGCCGAATCCGGCACCCGGAAATTTCGTTTGAATGCGGGATTCCGGATTTCCGGGTGACTACAGGAACTTGAAGTTCTGGGTTACTCCGGCAACACGCAGTTCCGGGTGACTCCGGCAAACCGGAGTTCCAGACGCTTCCATGACACCAAATTTCCGTTGACTCCTGGAATCCGTAGTTCCGGGGTATTCAGTGAATACATGGTTACTCCGGTAACCCGTTTTTCCGAGTGAATACGGGATCCGGGATCCCGGTTGACTCCGGTAACCCGGATTTCCGGGTGACTTCGAGATCATGTTGTTCCGTGTTCCAGGTGACTCAGGAAATAAGCAGTTCTGGGTGACTCCGGGAACCCGGAGTTCCGGGTGATTTGGGGAATCTGGGATGATTCCGGTAATCCGTTGTTTCCGGTGACTCCGGGAAACAAGTGTGATTCCGGGAAACAGGTATGACTGTGGGAACCCGAATATTCATGTGACTCCGGGAACCTGTTCTGCTTTCCGGGTGATTCCAGGAAATCGGTTTTCTTGATGACTCCGTGAACTCTGAGTTCCGGATGACTCCGGGAACCTGTAGCCGGATTTGCGGGTGATACAAAGAATCGGTTGTATAGGGTGACCCTGGGAACCCGGAGTTCCGAGTGACTTCGGGAACATGGATATTCTCGGAGCTCCTGGTTCCTGGAGCCACACGGAACCCTGGGTTCCCTGAGTGACAGGGAACTCCGACTTCCCAGTGTCGCACAGAACTCCGGGATCCCGTAGTCTTCCTGAACTCCGGGTTCCCGGGGTCACCACGGTTTCAGTGGGTCACCCGGAACTCAGTGTTCCCGGAGACGCTTGGAACTCCGAGTTCCCGGATTTGCCCGGATTTTCGGGTTCCCTAATTCTCCCGGAACTCTGGATTCCCGTGGACGCCCGAAACTCCGTGTTACCGGAATCAAACTGAAAAAACTGGTACACGGATTTCAGGGTGACTACGAGAACCCTAATTTCGGGTGACTCAGTGAACCCGTGGTGACTCCGGGAACCCGTTGTTTCGTGTACCTGGTGACTACGGGAAAATCGGAGTTACGGGTGACTCCGGGAACCCAGATCTCCAGGTGACTCCGGGATACCGGAATTCCGAACGCCTTCCAGAACTCAATTTCCGTTTACTCCGGGAATCCGGAGTTCTGGGTGAATAATGGAATCATGGGTGTCTCCGGGAACCCCATTTCCGGGTGACTCCGGTAACTCTGAGTGACTCGAGGAACCTGGACTTCCGGGTGACAACACCGGGAGCCCGTTGTTCCGGGTTCCTGTTGACTCCGGAAACCCGGAGGTACTCCTGACGCCGGGTTTCCTTTGTTTCCGGTGACTTTGGGAACCCGGATCTCCGGGAGACTCCGGGAACCATGATTTCCTGGAGGCTTCGTGAACCCGGAGTTTCGGTGACTCCTCGGAGTCACCTGGAACTCCGGGTTCCTGTAGTCACCAGGAACTCCGAATTCCGGGATTCACCCAGAACTCCGGTTTCCCAAAAACACCCCGAACTCCCGGTTCCCTTTGTTCCGGGTGACTTCGTGAACCCGAGGTGACTACGTGAACGCGGGGTGATTAGGTGAAACAGTTGTTCCCGGCGACTCCGGGAACCCGGAGTTCCGGCCGACTATGGGAACCCGTAGTTCCGGCCTGCTTCGGGACCCCGAATTTCCGGTTGACTCCGACATCCCGGTATTCCGGGTGACTCCTGGAACCCAGGAAATATACTAAGAATAATTTGTGCATCAATCTGTTATTTCTTTACACGATTAACCCGTTTCAGTGCACTGCTATTGTTTTTAGCCATTTGAAGGATTAAATTAAAAGTGTTACCTTGGATGATGTTTGTCGTAGCCGGTAATGCATTACAACTGCCTAAACATATGAACATCTGTAGCGAGCAATGGCGCAACAAGTGTGGCATCTATACCCCCCCCCCCAAAAAAAAAACCAGTAACAGAGTGATTCATTTAATAATGTGGACACCTAAATTTTTACGATCGCTTTTTGCAATTTGTTTATTTTCTTGCTTCCCACAGTATATGAAGGGTTAATTTCGTGTTCGCGGTGCGCATCAGTCAACCAGTAAGCACTCTAGTATTATAAAGAAGAAGTAACTATTTACAAAATTTTTCAGTTTCAGCTCATTTGCCAATCTTGGAACATTACTTGTAAATGTGCTTGATTTCCAGACACCTATTCGTCGTCCCTTGTTTTGAAATTACTTTTTCCTGTTTGTATCATATTTAATGGCGCTTTCTTAACTCAGTGGGTTAGGCAATCGAGCCACCGGAGCATTGCCATTGGGTTGCTCCGTAATCCAGAAACTTGCTTATCAGTGGAGGCATCGGCTGTTTTAAGTGTACTGTTGTGCCGTTCCGTTTCACAGTAACAGAATGAATTATTTAAATTGTAATTCAGGTATTTAGGCCTACGCTTATAGTTACATTAGACTAAATTCACTTAACCCATGTTATTATAGGAGGGAGAATGAAAGTATTTATTTCATAACACTGTATTATCTGCTACGAGTATTATTATCAATGATGTGAGACATAATAAATAAGAGAAATGTAAAACATAAGAAAATTATGGGTTAAGTTGAAATGTTGCGCATACAGCCACGAGTACATTCAGAAAGAAGCTGCAAATATATTTCAATTTTTGGTTATGGAGAGGGAAGTATGCAACTATTAACCACACACGTGAGTTTGTACCATGCTGTGAAGAAGTACATTGCCGTGAAGGTAAATACCCTAGCTTCCTGCATGGAACTTTGGATAAGATTTCTGTTTGAGCTTCGGTCTCTGTAACGCCAGAAGAACAGTCCGGGCTGTACAGTTTGCCCAGCCCTTTAGAACTGTGTCTGTGATCCAAAGCCGGCCTGGTTATGGAGAAAATATTCCACCACTGCTGGAATTTGAACGCCGATTGTGAAGCCCAAAATAAACCACTTTTCTGAATCAGCCTTTGCGTTAATACTTGTGTTGGGCCTAAGCATGGAATGTTCAAGGCAACATGAAACAAAAGCCTTAGGCCCGGTGTTAAGTAAAGGACGAAAGATATTCTACACGCTATAAACACTGAGCGTCCCTCGGGTTCACTTTTTCCCCTTGTTAAATCCTCCATCTACTTATTCCGTACCATCGTCTTCCTTTCTTCCACCACACCTCAGATGCTTCCCTGCTTCCCCTACCAGCAGTAACATTTTGAAAAATTGGCACGTACGACGGCCACTTGTTCCTACATTTAAATTGGCTGATAAATTTTCTCGGTGAAACGTCTCCAAGCCTTGTGCTGACAGTGCTACATTTTATGGACACCTGACTGGTCCTAAGATAATAGTTGATATTGATAAACGGTAGGCAAGGCATGAAGGCCTCTCTGCCGACGGAAGGTGGGGGTCGAGGAAAGGGCGCAGTGTTTTCTTCATGGCCAAGGTCAGTGATATTTATAAAAGAAAGAAGAAATGGATTGGATAACTTGATAGATTAGCAGAACATGTTTTACAATTCAGGCGGCCATGATGCACATCGTTTTAATGTGTTTTATTTCACCTTGCATTACACATTTTCTTGGAAAATCTTTCTTTCTTTTTTTTTTTATAACTTTTGCATTGTAATGCTGTCGCTGCGATTTTGACAAGAACTGAGCAATTAAGAATATCTAAAGAATTACTACAATCAGGGGTAGTATTTGTGCGTTAAGTCGATAACGGAAGAAAGGACTTGCAATATTGGACACTGACAGAGTCAGTGGACTGTATACGCCACATTCCTGTAGAATGGTGCACTCTAGAGCCCGCAGTGGGCTGGACAAATGGATGAAAATTGGAACTGGGTGCAGATCTCTTGAAAACGTCCCCTTGAGGATAACATTAAGGCAAATTCCCGATGGCCAAGTCTCCTGGTTTATATATATATATATATATATATATATATATACATAACACACACACATACGTGTGTGTGTGTATGTATTAGTGGCTCCAGGACTCATCCAAGGGCAGGCTATTAAACTTTCACGTTCTGCTTTATCCGCCATTGCTGTATATGTCAATAGGAAGGGCAAAGTAAACCAGAATTTAAATCGAACGATACACGTCAGCTTGTGTTCTATGCTGTTGATGTTAAGTTAATGGATGTAAACCTTCATACCAAGAAGAAAAACACAGAAGCTTTATTAGACGCTGGTAAGGAAGGAGGTTTGTATTATAGCAAACTCTCAGAATATGTTCAGGTCTGTTCAACAAAATGTAGGCGAAATAACAACAAAGGGATAAACAGTGGGTTCTTTTAAAAGTGTGGCAACATTCGGATTTTTTGTAACTACACAACAATGTCACGAGTAAAAATAGGAAAAGGTTAAATTCAGAAATATTGTTAAGATTAGACAAAAAAGTTTTTGTTTTCCTATTAACTATGTAAGAACGCAAAGTTTAACGTTTAGGCCAACATAGCTACAATTTGCCTATTGCATTGTTTGGGTGTGAAACTTAGTGTTTCGCGGTAGAGGGATAACACAGCCCTTAGGATGTTCTAGAACAGGGTACTAAGGAAAGTATTTGGAGCTGCGATAGATAAAGTAACAGAAAACTGGAGAAAATTACATAACAAGGAACTTCATAATTTGTACTTCGCACCACTAAATGTTATTCAGGTGACTAGATCAAGGAAGATGAGATGGGCGGGGCATGTAGCACGCAGTGTGGGAAGAGGAATGCATACAGGGTTTCGACGGGGAATCCAGGAACGAATGAAAACACTTGGAAGATCTAAGAGTTAATGGAAGGGTGATAATAAAATGGATCTTAAAGAAATAAGATGATGGGGCGTGGCTAAAGTAACCTAGTTTATGACAGGTGGGCTTTTGTGTACGCGGTAATGATCTTTGGGCTCCATAAAGTGCGGGGAATTTCCCGACCAGCTGAGAAACTATTAGCTTCTCAAGAAGGATTGTATTCTTTGCGGTCAGATCTTCTGTTTCTGCCACCGCAATATTGGTTAATTTATTTAAGCACTTGCACACTGTAGTGAGTTGTATTTTGTAACATCTCCAGAATACCGTGAATTGTTTCTTTAGTGCCGTAGGCAGTGCATCACGAAAATTCATAAGAAGGTGTTATGTTAGGCAATATATGTTACACTTTTTTCTTTTTTGCTGATCCTTCAGAAGTCTTTTGTCTGCATGCGATATCCCGTTAGTGAAAAGCTTATGTGAGATGGGTCCATTATTTGCAAATCTCCATGGCGGTCACATAATTCATCGGCCATGGAAGAAGTGACGGAAGTTTGCCACACAGTGGGTGGAGGGTGGGGGGGGGGAGAGATTATCCTTCATAACAATTTTATACATGTTATTTGGTGCCCACGAATTCATCCCGTTCCTTAGAGTGAAATCTTTCTCCAGTGGCAATGGAGACGGAGCGAAAGGCCAGCGTATCTTCTGTACCAGAACGGACGTTTAAAATAGTAATAAGATATATATGAAATTCCATATACAGTTGTAGACTTAATGCCTTGGTCGATGGTATTACCTTTACCCTTAAGACTTTGTTCAGCCACGTCACAGGAAAGTTTTAAGACTGTTTGGTGTGGTGTTTCGCTGTTCTGCGTGGACCTTGGTATGGCTTGAAACCTGCTTGCGAACCATTCCTCCATGCAAATCATTTGGGTAACTTTTCAGAGGCAAACGTATGGTAATAGATTTACCTGCTCAATTGTTTGGAAAGCATTCAAATCCATATCAGTAGATTTTTGTTATTGCTTCGGTTCGCTTTTTGATCTGTCAGTAAATGTGCCGAGCTCAGGACTCAGAATTGTTTGTGCTTGTGTTGTTACGTGATATAAAGGATCGTGCCAATAGCAGCAGGAAAGTGAGATATATTACTGGTCACTTGAAGAAATTATTTGATTGGTTTGTTTGACGTACATGACCGAAGACTAGATATCTGTGCAGTAATTCTGTATCTTGTAGTGTGCTGTAAGTTGGCAGCATTGTGGGAATGGCAGGTCATGCGTTTCGCTGCACAGTTCGTGTTGAAGGTATTGTAAAGAATAGTAAATCATTATGTGTATGTCACGTTAGCATAACCGGTGGATTCCTGAGGTTACAAGGAACATAATTTTATTAATATTCAGTTTCTTGTATAATTTCACAGAGTTGTGTAACATGAAGATACAAATGAGGGCAACGGTATTGTGGTATGTGACGAAGTGCGATTTGATACATGGATATCAAGGTTTAGGAGGAAACTGCTGCTTCCATCTTCAGGGTAGGAAGCATTTAAGCCGCAGCTGACGCATAGTTCCAAGCACCAAGTTACAAGACATAAGATGTCCCGGGTTTGTAAAGGAATTGCAGCTGAACTGAAAATCACTGTCCGGAAGTAGGCTATGTGCTTGCGAACCGGGCAGGCAGGCTGGACCTGGGCGGTATGAGGGCGGAATTCGCGTATGGAAGAGAAAGCCTTTCAGAATCCTGAAAGAACCCCACAGTTTCGCGGTTAGTATGTTGTAACTTAGATATCGGACATTTTATTGATCTCTTGTAATGTCGGTGTTAGTTTCGGTGTTCGGAAAATACGTGTTATTGTTTGACAGCCAGTCCATAATTTTGGTTAGCACACTCACGGTTCTAAGCATTTTTAAATCTCACATGAATACGTACGGGAAGTAAAGACAGACCTGTATTCCTTTAGTCCAAACGAATTTAGACAGACCGTCCATCTGAACTTGTAACAGGTCACTTTATTGTTGAGCGTGAGTTATCTGCCACCGGGTGTCTCTACTGCCACCGGGTGTCCAATTGCAGTTAACAAATATATCAATATCGATATCAACATCAATATCTTTAGTTATAAGATTATACGTCTTGTGCATTGATATATATATATCAATGCACAAGACTTATATGCTTGAAACTAAAGTGTTGATAATGATATATATATATATATATATATATATATGTGTGTGTGTGTGTGTGTGTGTGTGTGTGTGCGCGCGCGCGCTTGCGCGACCGCTTGTTATTTTCATGGCATTTATAAAATTTAAATTTAATTTGAAAACGACGGTCGCTTCGTCTGTTTGACCTTTTCGAGTTCTAAACTAATAAAATTAATTCAATAAAATTTGTTTTATTCAGGAGTCGGCACCAAAAGTGGTCTTGCGAATGTTTCTTGGCGCTATTTCAGATGAAGCTGAAATATGATAACTTTAAGATTCCTGGCTTCTAGGATGTGACGCTGCGTCACTGGGTAGGTTGTTCTAGACGCTTTGAAGGCACACGTCTTCGTCTTCAAGGGCTCCATTCCGTATACTTGATGGACCTTGAGTCCTTTAATCTGAAGTTAGGTGTAGGTTCCATCGAAGCGTTGGGAATAACTCATCCAGCGACGAAGCGTGACATCTCAGAAGACCAGATCCTCGAGTCCGATATGAAAATCTCAAAATTGTAGAATGATACTCACTAAACAGACAGCTACTCCTCCAATAATACAAAATATTAAAATACAGAGACCTTCAAAATTTATAAATTTCACCCACAATAATTGGGGACCGCGGTAGCACAGTGGTTAAGGTGCTATGCTACAAATCGGAAGGTCGCTGGTTCGATCCCGGCTGGTGTCAGTGGATTTTTCATTTACATAAAATCCTTCCGATCGCACTATGGCCCTGGGGTCGACTCAGCCTCTAACATAAATGAGTACCAGGAGTATTTCCTGGGGGTAAAGGCGGCCGGTGCGTAAGGCTGACAACCTACCACCA
>Ga0131853_10005294_pt1 | contig 23263 bp, 12 predicted proteins | sample TergutLab28metaG_FD_92764 | JGI IMG/M metagenome (GOLD analysis project Ga0131853, IMG submission 92764) | Labiotermes labralis P1 segment gut microbial communities from Petit-Saut dam, French Guiana - Lab288 P1 (version 2) (version 2) | ecosystem: Host-associated > Arthropoda: Insects >...
ATAACAGAAAATAGTGATAATAACACAGATATAAAAGCAAGAATAATGGCCGGAAATAGGAGTTATTACTCAGTATTGCCCCTGTTGAGATCAAAAGCCGTATCCAGGACAACAAAAATAAGAATGTACAAAACAATAATAAGACCAGTGGTGCTGTATGGCTCAGAAGCATGGTGTTTAACGGCAAATGGTGAGGAAAATTTGGGAATTTGGGAAAGGAAGGTGCTGAGAAAGATATTTGGTCCAATATGTGTAACAGGATATTGGAGGAGCAGAACAAATGAAGAAGTGAGGCAATTATATGGAGAATTGGACATAGTAACAGAAATAAAAAAAAGGAAGATTGAGATGGCTGGAACATGTGGAGAGGATGAGTGAGGAGAGGGTGGTAAAGAGGTTATATCAGAACACTCCAGAAGGAAGTAGGAGTGTAGGAAGACCAAGGTTAAGGTGGATGGACGACGTGAAGGAGGACTTGAGGAGGATGGGTGTCACAAACTGGAGGATACGTGCACACAGAAGAGACGACTGGAAGATGGTCGTGAAGGAGGCCAAGATCCTACAAGGACTGTAGAGCCATGGAGTATTAGTAGTAGTGAATATAATATGAATGCAAAAGGCGATTGCTTTCCTTCATATGTTCTTCAGTCACAGATATGTTGCCATTTTTCCTTGTATGACCTCTGTCGCTGAAAAGTCCCCAATTAAAACAAGAAACTTGAAAGAACATTCCATAATCTTCGTGCCGTTCGTACACAGTTATTACACTTTGTCTGTAATTGGTACTATAAGAGATAAGCTGTACTTTTAATGGGGTGGAGAAAGCTATTCACGTACACCATTGTGGCATACAACGAAACTGAGATGTAAGACCGAACACTTTACACAGCTCAGGTGCACGAGTAAACATAATATAAAGGTGTCATCTTTGTTGCATTCAACAGGGCTGGGAAGGGGGGGGGGCATTACGCTTGTGGTGCTGTGATCAAGGAGGATAAACTCCGGCGCCCCGGCCTGTGGATGATCATACTGAATAGCTGAACAGTTGATATTTGTGTCACTGTTCAACAAATGCTGTGTTTCTTGTGGAACTGGAAATGTCGTCCTTGTGTTCTTAGAATCCTACTTGTAGGTCCTATACTAAGCCATAATCTAGTACTTCTATTCCATTGTTTTTAATATTATATCATTTTACGTATAGGTCGCCCATGCGTTTTTCCACAGCATTAATCTCAACCAAAATAAATACCGAGCCAATCGAATCATAGAATTCGATTTTAAGTGCCACCCCTTTAGTATTTCAGCAATGTAAAGACGTGCCTAGTACTGTTGTCTGTGTATATTTCGAATTTCGTTATGTGTGTGAAAGGATATACAGGCTGTCGCAGCCAGTACGGAGCAATGACAACTTAAAATGAAGCCCTTTTGAGGAACATGAAAGCTGAAGCTAGAGTCTAGAGAGAGACCTTAAAATGCTAGAATACACAATCCATCTGACGCTGCCTGTAAATGGGAGCGTTTGACGTCACATCGTTGTCAACGGTTTCATTTCGTAAGGTTCCATTGTTATCTTGACGTCACTGAATGTGTATGGAGGAAGTAATTAACATTTCTGTTATCATGTTCATTTTTAAGGTTCATATTGTGAAGTATGATGTTGATGCCTTTTACATTCGATACTCAACCTTAGGCCTAGAATGTCTGTCCTGACGTAGTAATGTCACTGCATGGCTATGTCGATAATTATAACGATTCATTGTCCAAAATATCTCACAGTGCCAACACAAATTCAAAATTATTCGGCAGATGTTGGACTTTCAGTCGTGCCGGCAGATAAGAAGTATCTCCAAATTGAGGGCTGCTGCTGCTGCTGGATAAAAATGATTTGAAATTGGCTTGGTAGTTCACATACAGAAGGAGCGTTACTGGATACATTAAGTTATAGCAATTTGCAGGCAACACACTATTGCTGCTGTTGCTGCTGTTTTGTTTTGCTTTGTTTTGTTATCGTGACTGCTGTGTGTGTGTCATATATATGCCATTGCACAAGAACTGATTTTGACAACACTGAATCCGTGATAAGTATTTATTTTCAATTAAACCCGACACTCATTCGACTGAAAGGTTTTTGTCAGACGAATAACTAATTTTAGTGCATTATCGACATACTGAGCGTTATATAGGCTATTGCAGACCCACACGAATCGCCTATGCGTGATAAAGTGTAGGTGTATATGTAATATCCCACATATAGTGGGTCATAAATCATGAGCCATGCTGAACTTTAACCATTCAAAGAATGACGGATCATATTACGTCGGTGTATAACAACGTCACGAAAGAGACTCTTGCATGCATTGACAGTGTTGCACCGCCTTAATCTAAAACTTCTGCCTTGTGGCTTACGGTAAGAATTGCCACTCCCAGCATAGGAAACTATGATATTGACAGGTGAAAAGGTTAAAGTTACCCCCTGTACGTACCGTGAAGGAATATGGTGCAGTGACGGTATAGCTCCACTCATTCTGAACCTAGATATAAGTAAGTGGTCAGCTTCACGTCCCGGTCACATTACCCTTGGGGAAGAGGACATAATGGTGAGAATGTTGGCATATTTTTGTCTTTTAATTGAATAAATCAAAGCAAATATTTAGCTTTTTTGAACTTTAATAAGTATTACGTAAAGAGTATTCCGAAACGTCGGCACATAAAATTCAGACGCCGGAGAATCACTCAAAAGAAACAATACAAGTATTACATGGTTCGTCGTCAAGTTGGCCTTCCTATTGTCTTTACATTGAAGCTTGAAAGTAATACTTAATTCCCCACTGCGAGTTACTAGCCTACCGCTAGGTAGTCCAGTAGTGCGGTTGCCACACTGTAGCCTCTTGACAGGCGTGTTTCGCAGCATTTCCTCTGCGGATGATAGAACACATATACCGCCGTGACTCGGTCCACAGAGCCTCGTTAATTAGAGCAGGTGAGAATGGGATTTGGGTAGGAGAGAGTACTGAATGCACTTCACTACTCCTTGCAACAGGATACCAAGAATAATGCTGAGTTATAGACCGAATGGACGAAGACAACCTAGAATTTTGAAGACGGCACCGAAATAGGTCTATAAAGGCCAAGCCGTTACAGATGATGATGATGATGATAATGGCTAAATATTACAGACTACAGCCACAACAACCAAACAGTGATCACTGACAGGATTTTGTCACAATGTGTATAGATTAATTCCGGTGACCACAGCTCGCTATCGCTAGTCTACTTATCCACGTGTAGCTTGAAGAAATCCAACAAGATGCCACAGTATGCAGATATTTATTTACAGCTAAATTAATCTACATGTTTCGGGCGTCCATCGCGCCCATAATCAGGAGTACATAAAACTGTTGTTGCAGCCTCTGGTACAGATCATAGTATCTGGGGTGCAAGCTTCCTCAAACGTCACCAAATAAGGACTGTCCTTATATTCGTCACGTTTGAGGAAGCTTGATAGTATGATCTGTACCAGAGGCTGCAACTACAGTTTTATGTACTCCTGATGATGGGCGCGATGGACGCCCGAAACATGTAGAGTAATTTAGCAGTAAATAAATATCTGCATTACGTGGCATCTTGTTGGATTCCTTCAACCTAGAATTACGATGCACGGAACCACGAATATAAAATTTACCCACGTGTGTATACCATATGAGGGTTCAAACTGAACGTCGTCCACGTGGTGGGAACATGAAAAATAGTTACGGCAACTCACAGCATAAACTTGAAACCAAACCTAACTGAAACGTTACGCCATGCCTTATTTGTTGTAAGGGAAAAAATATGGCACAATATTTCTGAACGTGTTCGAACAGTCTAATGATAAAGATATTACTGAGCCAGATTTTAAGTGTGTTTAACACTGTTCACTGTAAAGGTAAATCAGTCCCATTACAAGCCCGAGGTTCCCAGAGGATTGCAGGAAGTTAAGGTTCCCAGATTACATGACTGTGGCCCAGGTTGGTGGTAAGGTTGTCAGCCTTACGCACCTGCCACCTTTACCCCAGGAAATACTCCTGGTACCCATTTCTGTTAGAGGCTGAATATAGCCCAGGGCCACAGTGCGATCGGAGGGATTATGTCAATGAAAAATTCCACTGACACCATCTGGAATCGAACCAGCGACCTTCCGATTTGTAGCACAGCACCTTAACCACAGCTACCGCGGTCCCCCATTGCGCACTGTAGTCCTGACTATTATCGTGATGTCACTCTTAGTGTCTTTGTGGTGTGTGGGGCGCCCTTGAGAATGATGTTAGGATCGGAACATGTCGGTCGAAAATGACTATACTTGTCTCTGAGTTGGAGGATTGTTGGTTGAGTCAGTGTATACAACGGTATGATCTCGAATGTCAGATTACCCACTCATAACTTTTAGTAACAAACGTATTTGTAAAAAAATGTGTCGGACCTCGGATATGTACTGACTTTTTCGAGTGGATGGGTGTAAAATCGAATTTGTGTCCCATGATGTAATCCTTCGGTACTATCAAACACGTCACTGTTCGTGTTTTAAATACATTTCCACAACAACAAATTAAATTGGATGCATTAGAAAATTGGTTTGTAGCTTTCAGTTGCCAGTGTTAATCCGGTTCCCTTCTTGTTGCAGGTTTTGGTTCTGATGTGTTCGCCGGTTGCTGACTTTGTTGTTTTCTAAGCAATGGGCCGCTTATGGTGAGTTCAGAGAATTGAATTGTTACGGTGCAGAGCTGTCATCGTCCTGTGTAGCTCTTGTGATTACTACTGCTGTTTAACAGTATTCATCTAATATTTTTAAACCTTCTACGCCTAACTTTAATAACTGAGTTCCTTAAAGTCTCAAAACATGTTTTGACCCTTATGGGTGAGGAAGAAATATTTTGACACACTCATACGTCACTATGCGCTTATTATATGGTAAAGTAATTAATCTTCCATTAACTGTGCGCGCGTTAATGTCAACGTGCTTTAGTTTTATAATGCCTAAATGAATTGTAGTATTATTAATTCTGTATTAGTAAGTTCAAAAATGATCTTGTTAAAGTTAAGTTAAAACCTGTTTTTCGTTCGGTGTCATTTCCTGTATCTATATGTTACACCTACACAGGACTGAAAAATCATTTATTTAGTACTTGAACCCAGTGTGTATTTGCATATTATATCTCTGTCGGTTGCCATAATATGTCGACTGCGTGTCTGCCTCTAAGAATATCCCAACCTTCTGTGTCTTGTCTTATGTAAGGCTTGTTCTATTAGTACACGTTGACTTTACCTTAGGAACTGGACTTCTGTCTGCTTCTACTGTCTAGTCTGTAGTCAACTAATGGGAAGATAATAAGATTCAAGAGAACAGTTGACACAATGAAAACAGAATTTTTTTAAACTCACATGAAAGTGTATGTGACAAAAGCAAGACCGTCTGCAATGCGTTCCGCGAGGTCAGTAGTAGATGTTTCACTTCTTTATGCGCGCAGCAATATAGAATTTCTCGCTTCCTGCCAAGCGACACAAACGTCTGTCTTAATTTCGCGTTTCTTTTAGTTCTTATACGAACTGTCTTATGCCTTGCGTTATATTACATGGCTTTGTTTCCCTTTGAATATATGTTGTAACATTAACGAAGACGTTTTCGTGTAGTGTGATAAGAGGCCTATTGTCCTTGTCAGTGTAGCAGTGTAATTCTGCCGTTGCTGCCTTCGTAATTGCTAGCATTAACAGTAGACGTTTTATTTGTAATATATTTAAACTGTTACGTTTACCTACACAACTTCGTAACAAATAGTAAACGAGTGAATGCAGCGTGTCTGTAACTCGTACACTTTTCGTAGAATACAGAACTCAGAGGAGACAGTAGTATAGCTTGGAATGGAAAATTTGAGAAATTCTGAGCGATGAAAGGATAGTTCACAAGTCTGTGAAAGGCAGATGTGTCAGAAAACTGGATGATTCTAAATAGTGCGGTTTCAGTATGGTAAAAATGAAGAGAATTGGTCTTGAGCGTATAACTTGCTACCGTGAATGAGAAAAATAATGCCAAGAATTCTGATGGCGTGATTGAATGGCCGTCGAAATGTAAAGAGGCGTCAGTCAGTCTTTCTTGAAAAATTAGATCTGCACTTATACTGGGTCACAACACACAATACGAACATGCAAAATGTTGTAAGTTACATCTATTAATTTTCCCCTCAGAGCCACCGTATATCGAGGTAGGTCAGTGGTAATACTGTTGCGCTTTTGAAGCAAAGTTGTGTGAGTTCCCCAAAAGGAGAAAAAAGGGCTTACACCAAATGGGAACTGCGCTCTTGTGTGCTGTTACATAGCATGTAGTGGTAAAGTCCTTGTCGACGTTTTGGGACAACCTATCGATCCCATCTTTAAATGTTATTCGTTCTTGGATTCCTTTTGGACTGCTTGACCCTTGAAGATGTGACCGATAGGTTGTCCGAAAACGTCGGTAAGGAATTATCACTACGCGCTGCGTAATAGTCCAGAAGAGCGCGATTCTCGTCTACTTCGCGACGGAAGCTTGAAATCACGCATGGCTTACACCAGTTTGTCTTTCAGAGTGCCATATTGTTGAATTTTCAAAAACTGAATATGAAGGCTCATTTTCGTGTTAATTCGAGCCCGCCGCTGTATTTCGTTCATGGACATTTGAATCCAATCCCTACCCTCGCATCCTGTTACTGTAATATTCATGCTAAATATGTCCTAGGGTTTCGTCCCCTTTCTCTGTCTTGTCACTTCCATTCCCATGATATTAATCCAAGTCAAAAGGTGACCAGCCTCAGTCCAGAGGACATGATCACAGTTAGCGTGTGTTGAGGGGCAAGCGCCATTTTCATTAACACTAGCATCCGCTCATTACCGTCAAATTATTATTGAATAGGTGATTATCTGTGCAGTGATGTTGCTGTTATTGACAGGTTCATTAAACTCGGTTACTAATGAATGGTGTGTTGCTCTCTGCCATTTCCAATTACGGAATAGTTCATTAATAGTCCCAAGGGCAGCAGCCTACCTCGTGGAGTCTGGGATACTACAGAACAGTACTTTTCATTTACTTTTATGTAGTTTTTTTTTTTTTATTCTTAGGGTTGACTTAAGGTCTGTTGTCTTATCATACTAAGACCTAATTTTGAAGAAGTATTTTATCGTACGAAAACTGCATTAGATTGGAATCCTCAGGGAGATAGGAGAGGTAGGACGAAGAGATTGTGGCGAAGGACTATAGAGGATGAGATAAGAAGCATAAGAAGATCATGGAACGAGGTCAGGGAGATAGCTGAAGACCGCAATGCCTGGAAGCTCTTCATGGATGCCCTATGCTCCACAAGGAGTAAAAGGAATTGATGATGGTGATGATGATGATGACTTTATCATACGAGTTTGTTGATTTTCCCCATCTGAATAAAGGAACCAAGCCAGCTGGACAGTGTGTGTTCGTTGTCGTTCAGTTTCCTTATTTCGCGAAGTTCCTTCTGTAAATGATTGTTGGGATTTCAGCTACGATATGTTAACGTCGAAGGAGGTTTTGGTGTCGAATGCAGTGTATTGTGTAATGGAGAGAATGCGCTTGGGAGGAGGAAGTCTTGTCTGTTTATACATACCTCACCACTCACTGGGAGGTTAAAGAAAACGACGAATATTTAAAACACAATTAAAGTTGCCCCAGCCGAGACTTAGACGTGTACTTGCGGATCATACCGGATGCGTTAGCGTTTAGCCGACATGTTGTGGTGTAAATTACAGTGTAGATTAATTCATGATATGAGGAATCAGCGATCCGCCATCCGTTTCGATCCTCCTACTTTCTGGGCCCGCATTAAACGCGCAATGTAATTTTTTTTGTTACGGCTTGTTACATATTTACATTCACAGCATTTGAAAACAAACCTGAATGTATATCTGTGTAAGTCTGTATTAGGATAAGGTTTCTGTCTCTCTGGGATGCGACGCCGTGTAGATTTGCAGGGATATCAAGATTTCAGAGAAACTTGCTGCCTCCTCCTTAAGGGAGAACATTAGGTAGAAAGTTTCCGCGAAATGAAGTTCGTACACCAACAAATGCACTCTTTATTAAACTTTAAAAAGTTTTAAAATTCAGATTAAAAATCACTGTGACTTTGCACCTTAATTTTTTCGGTCTACGACCCTCATCATGGAGCCTTCACTAGAGCCTAGCTAGAGTTATATTTAAGTTAAAATTTGGTAAAAACTATGACGACTCATATGCTGACGAATATTTTCTGATAAATAAATGTAAATACACGTTATAATTAATATAATTAATAATGTAGCGCTGGCCTTTTTGAGACATGCCAGTCATTTATGCAGCCAGTCTGTCTTGTTACGGACCGAGGCTTTGTTGTAACGTGGAAATGTGGAGTTCAGATTCACGCATACACGTATACATATATCGGAGGGGACCGCGGTAGCACAGTGGTTAAGGCGCTGCGCTACAAATCGGAAGGTCGCTGGTTCGACTCCAGATGGTGTCATTGGAATTTTTCATTGACATGATCCTTCCGATCGCACTATGGCCCTGGGGTCGACTCAGCCTCTAACAGAAATGAGTACCAGGAGCTTTCCTGGGGGTAAAAACGGTCGGTGCGTAAGGCTGACTACCTTACCACCATTCTGGGCTATTGTCACGTAATGTGGGAACCTTAACTTCCTGGAACCCTCTGGGCACCTCGGGCCTGTAATGGGACTGATTTACCTTTACATATATTGGAGCTTCTGTTTGTAGTCGATTGTATTTAGTGCTCCTGAATATGAGAGCTCTTGATCGTAAGAGTATGAAAAGCCGAGAACTGTTTAAGTGTCTTCGAATTTTTCAGTAGATCCTTCAGTCTCGTTTGAAATTGAAGCGCGCAACTGTTTTCTGTATTTTTGACGTCGGGCATTGTTTCGAACCTTTGGGTGAGTTTTTTTTTTTTAGGCTTTTCAGAATACACGTTGTTATGGAAGTTTTGAATCTGATTATATTTATGTCACGTCATCATGAAAAATAATATCCCACGGTTCCACGATTTTTAGGGATGACCCAGGCCACACAATGGTACACGGAGCGATACTACTTCCTCATACAATACTGTGTGTATATCAACATTGCGATAAATTCCTCTCACAGTTAACGCTCATAATGCCCTTCAGAACAATAATACCAGCTAAAATTTTATTAAGTTCGAACCCTACTGTAATGATAATGGACAAACTCACCAGGCTTTTTAACAGCAGATACGGTCACGTGACGGTATTGCAGTTCGTGATTGTTATATAGAAATGGCAGTGTGAACACTTTGCTTCTGACATGCAGCTGGACATAGCTGACTTCGTTATAACTTTTTGTTTGTGTCCCTTAAAACCTGTCATCTTTTGTTCTCTTTGGTAATAATCAAGTATGCAGCCTGCAGAGATGTGCAGAATCAAGTAGCGTGCCTGACTCAGTTTCGCCCGAGAGCGGAGATTGCGTGGTTTTATTTTAGGATCTCGTGTGTTCGCAATCGTCATTATTATTTATTGTTACTGTAAGCAGAGACACGGGCGTACCGCACTTATTATTGTTGTTAGGGAATGAGCATTCGTTTCTTCCTTAATGTCTCGATCTCCATTATATGGCGTACTGCTGACGTCACAGATGACAATGCTGTCGACGGGAGACTAGTGGCCGTCTCAGTCCGTTTGATTTGTTATGCGCACGACGTCAGTAGTCCTGTGTCTCGATGCTTGCTGCTCGTGTGTTCTAAGTGGAACATGCTATAGCCTACATACTGTGTTTGTAATACATTTGAAGCTAAAGGGAGGGTGGCCTTGAAAGGAATACTGTTGTTTACATGTATTTCCGCTTATTCGTTTATTGGCTCTGAAATACAAGAGCTGTTGGAAGGTTGTTCGTTTTACAAATACCTCACTGGACAGAGGCGTAAGGTTTCTTCGCCTTTCGTTAAATGTCCATAACATAAAATGCGGTTTAGATACCCCTTGTGTTTATTGCGGAATGAAGTGTATACACTGATACCTCGGCTAACGAGTGACCCTGCTAACGAATTTTTCGGCTAACGAATATTTTTTTTTCGCTGTTTTTCGGACTCGGCTAACGAATATGGATTCGGCTGACGAATGTTTTAGTGGATGCGCGCGCTAACATAAAGCAGAAAACATGAACGGTCGGGCCATTCCAGGAGCTTATCTTTTCCGTCTGTATGTGTGTTTCGGCTAACGAATGTGATTCCGGAACGAATTATCTTCGTTAGCCGAGGTATCACTGTATTTCTGATAACGCAGTATTGTCCTTCGGTGTTGTATTCTGTATTTACCTATGTAATAAGAAACAACAAAATGCACACTTTTTACATTAATGTTTTACTGTAATTACAGTGTCTTCGACATGTTTCGAACATCCAAGTGTTCATCCTTAGGAAGACTTGTACATGCAGTTTTATGGTATTGCTTTCATGCATCTATATAAGCAGTCTGGTCGATGGCAGGATGTGCTTGAAGAAATACAATAAAACTGCACGTGCAATTCTTCCTGAGGTTGAACACTTGGATGTTCGAAACATGTCGAAGACACTTAATTAAGTTAAAACATTAATATAAAAAGCGTGCATTTTGTTGGTTTTTATTACATAGGTATATCACAGTGCACAGTTCAAAAAACGTAAAAGATTGTGTTTACCGTCACGTATAACTTCATATTTTAGATTAAAAGACATCATACTTGCTTCTAAGCAACTTGTTTCGCTTTTCAATACATCTGTACGTCTTTACGTGACAACGTCTGTAACCTGACTCACCAAGCATGGCCAGTAGGTGCTCATCTAGTCAAGAAATTCTCCGCACTTTATGGACGAAGAAAGTTCATTCCTGTTGACTGTTTGGTGATATTATCTCATTTACTGCGACCTTGGGTCTATGTGAGCATAAGGCAGGTCGTTCTTATTGAGTTGTTATGGTTAATTGCTATTTTCTTGGTGTATTTCTGCATGTAAAGAAATAGAAGTTCAATTTAACCTCACTTGGACCCTAGATTCGAATATGCCAAACTGCATGAGCAACGGAGTGTAGTGGGGAGTGCGACGTTTAACATTTTAGGCGCGTTAGCAAAACATTTACGAAAACCGACTTACGTTCATGGCTGTCCGTCCGTAACAATTCAGCTCCCACTAGACGGGGTTTCGAGAAATTTTATGTCGCGACAAAGATATAGAAAAAATCCGTCGATCACAACTCAGTTTTTTTATATCTTTGTTATTATAATCACAACAGTTTAAATCCATTTAAGTTTATGTCGGGTGTTTTTCAGTAACAAATCTTTAACTAATCCGTCCAACACAACTATGTGTATTCAAAAGAACAACTACATGTTTCGGTCACAATTGGCCATAATCGAGCTATCATTCAAATTTAAAAGAAGATAAAATGTAATACATATATGTAATTGTAATTTGCTGGGTGCCACAAGTGCACAGTTATTACAATGGTAAATTTTTCACTTTTACAAATTTTCAAATGGGGATTTTTACTAGAAGCCGTCGACGAAATTAAGATTTGGTTAACATCTGTGAAAACCTGCCTGAATCGATGATAATTCGCGGAATTATTCTTGGTTTGTAAATGGCTTCAGAAGAAAAGAAAGTCAAAACCTACAAGTGCCAGGACGAACACCACAAAGCTACGCACCGCCAGCTCACATCATTAACGCGTAACTTGGTAACACTGTCGAAACGGGGTATAGTTTCTTAATTTGTTGTTCCAAACGAGTTGTAGAGCACGCTTCTAAAGCGGTATGGCCATTACGTTGCCGAACACTCTGTGTGTCAGAGTGCGATGGTATACAAATGCCGAAACATATTGCCTTTTTTAAGACGCCTACTTTTTAGCAGTGTACGATGTAGTTGAAATAGACTGACGCAGTGAAATACTACTTTCAGGCTAGTTACAGCAGAGGAAATGAAGGGGACACAGGGTGGCAGCCCTGAGATTATTGCGTTTATGGTCTCGATCCTTGTCAATGGCTTCAGTGAAGAAAAATACTTTAAGAGACAAATTTTTGTCCCTGCAACTGTAGCTTTTTGCTGTCAGTATTACCTTTGAGTTTATTTCTTAATAATAATCCTTAATTTCAGAAAAATGTATGGGTTCAGTATTCAGGCCATTATATTCATAAATACTTCTCTACGGAATGTGAATTTGACATTCGGAGGACCGTGCATCGTTATATATTCTTGTAATAAAACTAACGAGATGCACTAATTTCTCAAATTTATTTTGGAATAGAACTCTACATGTTTCGGACAGTTTCTCTGTCCATCATCAGGGGTCCAGCACTGTACACACAACAGTAGGTATATGTTATACACGTATTGCTGTGTATACAGTACTAGACTCCTGATGATGGACATAAAACCTGTCCGAAACATGTAAACTTCTATTCCAAAAATAAATTTGAGAAATTAGTGCATCTCGTTGGTTTTATTATTAGAATACGAAATGTGAATCCATGAATGCTCCTCTGTCCTTTCAACAATTTGGTCGTCTCGTTGCTATTTCCTCAGCGTTTATTTCTACAGGCAATGTAATAACTGTAACCTGTTAGTACTGCTTCATTAGCAGAAACGAATTTGTCGGATTTAGTCGTTATCGACAGTGAATACTGGCAGTTCGTGCATGCGAAACCTGTTTATGTTGGCGCTTCAGTGACGTTGGAATTTCTGGCGAGCGGGCGGAGCGACGCGACAAGTGACGTATGTTTCATACAGACGAAATCAAATTACCTACCGTCCTTCACACAACTGTCGGCTGTGATCTGTCATTCCACTCTATGCTTACATCGCTGCTGATCAGTCAGTTCGGTTTCTAATGGAGACCCATATCTTCGCCCTGAAGGTGGAAGCAAATCTTACCCATAAAGTTCGGTGTCTACCTACGCAAGTATGCAGTTTAAACCCCCATAAGTCTGCTAACCTTACAATGGCCTCCGCCTCAGATGCCTAAAAAGAACAACATTTCTCGCCTTCCTTATTTGCACTTCAGAAATATCCCAGTCTTTGCCAGAACGCTCGAAGAAAAAGTTTGAAGCTTAAAATGGTCGTTGGAATTGTTGTGTCTTAAATGGAAACGATCCTTTTTGGTTTTAGAACCATCAGCCCCATCTTAACCGATGCTGGTCTCAAATCAAAAGTTCGACGCCCAAAATGATAGCTGTTCAGATTACGTCCATGCTGCACCGGCGGAGGGTCCTGCGACACCGTCTACGCTGCGACGAGTGACTTGTTACGTGATCCGTGTGCGTCGGTCTCATTCCAGCGGTTAAGTCCAGTGTAATTACTGTTGCCTGAACCTAGACCGAATGTTTCGTGAGGGCAAGGGACGCACTGCGTCGAGATGCCTTATCGTGTTTTAACTTCCTCTTCCTCCACAACCACTAGATAAGACGGTACCTACTTGTTGAACTACAGTACACCTCTTACATAATACTTTAATGTAAGGAAAGGTTTTTCAGCTGTTTAATATGCGGGACGGAACACTTTCTTTTAAGATGCATAACAGCTTCTAACGTAATGTTGGTTTATGCATAAATAAGTTGTTTTAATACATATTCATATTATATTTTGACAGTGAAAGGAAAGCAACGTAAAGTAAGGTTGTCCCTGTGCGCACCGTGTAGGCATATGGGGGATTAGATATATAGCTCCATCCACTCCATTCACTCAGCTTCAGGTGGACGTTACGTACGCGCTATAAGAACATACAAATCTTGTTGTATACAATTCTTTCATTATCATTATGTGACGTGACAACCCCCTGAAGAAGAGTTGAATTCAATTCGAAATATGCCGGGTGTAATTACACGAGTACGTTGTATTTGAAAGCAAAGCGTCGGCTAACAAACCCGTGCACTTTGTTTGTCCATCGCATAGTCACTGATTTAAAAAAAAAAACACACAGTATATTTGTACGAGTGTTTTAGATTGACGTGTGTGTGTATATATATATATATATATATATATAGAGAGAGAGAGAGAGAGAGAGAGAGAGAAGATACAATTTGATTTCCAGTGGTGACTCAGCTTCATTACGTTAGCCCTGAATTAACGTTATTCGCTTCACACGTATTGCATTCGTCTCGTATACAAGAGCAGCTGCTGCTTGTTTTCAACATTATAAGCATTATTTGTAAAAGCTTCATCGCCACAGTGTTTGTTTTGGGAACTGTTCAGCGGTCTCTGCTTTCGTGTTGCAGTATCTGTGCATTTGTTAGAATGCCTGAGCGACAAAACAAGAACCCTGACACTTATTTTGAGGTTGTATTCTTGGGCAGTAGAGAGACAGCGTGATATTCTGTATTCCGAACCCGTATATAACACACGTAATTTTAGTTCATAACCTCTTCTGGTGTGTTTAAAGGCGTGCGTAGGGGATGTAGGTCCAGCGATAATAACGTGGGAGTTTCCATTTAAAAGAAAATCAGATCCGTCTGGAAGCATCACTTTTTAAGTTTGAGTACTACTGATTTGGGCAACTGGCGTTTTCCATTAGGTCTGTAACTTGTATTGTGATTATACAGCGTAACAGAGTTATTATTTTTCTCCGAAACGTCGGCAGCCACCAAAGGAACTGCAAAGTGTCATGACACAGACGACCGGTTTTAATATTTGATTCATACTGATAAGTGTTTATCTCAGTTTGCTACCAGTGCTTGTGGTGGTGGTGGTGGTGGTGCTGGTGGTTGTGGTGGTTTTGGTTGTTGTTTCATTTTGAAATTTGCCTCGTTCCTAATTCCCACCCATCCGTGCTTTAGGAGCAATAAGCGATCTTGATACACAAGAAGGGATCTGTACGGAGTGACACAAATTAAATATACAGCATTTGATCAGTATTTATCGAAATTAGAAGCAGATTATCTGCCGTCAAGCAACCATACTAGCTGGCTTAGGTGAGCTTCACAGGTACCAGGTTGCGGGTTGTGTGTCCGTGTTACAGAATTTTGGCAGACAGCGACAATAGACATTTATAAGCCAGGCTGTACGGTATACTAGAAACTCCTAAATAACATAACTAATTTACTTCACATGTTTGTTAAAGGAGTGTTGTAGCTATAGGCATACCGCCAGACTGTGCGAGAGACAAAGATAGAAACACTTTGAGGATTGGTTTCAACCTTTGGCGTTTGGCCGCTCTCACCTCCCGACAGAGTAAGATTTATATCTCACGAAATGTAACTGTTATTTAGATTTTCTGCAAGTCTCGCAAGCAATGGACATTGTCCAACTTCGTTGGTTTGTCGTTAGGAAATGGTTATATAAATTTCTGGCGTTCCCAAGAGAAGCCTTCATATTAGTTTTTTTTTTAAACTACCTCCCTTTCTTTAGTCCGCACATAAATGTTGGACAGGAGGCTGCTGGAGGGCGCAACGTATAAAAGGCATGCAATATGTAATGTAAATACCGCCTGTAAATCGATAACAGTGGCAGCTTATTGTATTATTTACAGTAGTGTCGACTGTAGCACGAAATATCGTAGGCACAATAGAAACTTACTTTGTCTAACAAATACTTGTACGTACGACTTGTATATTGGGTCTGTAAGTAAAAGTTCAATTAATGTAGCATAATACTCTTATACACAATATATAGACTTACACGCTGCATGTCTTGATTTTGGTATGAGCTTACCAGGCCGCATTTCGTCGAAATCTTTCCTATGGCTTGCGAATTGTTGATTGAAATCGTACATGCTACAACGAATAGGCGCGTTCTGAAACTTAACTTAAAACGCGTGAAGTGGCACATTTTGTAGTACTGTGTGTCTTGTTCCCAACATTCGTTTTCCTAGGACGTTCTCCAAAAATCACCACCCTATCTTCCACCCTCAATATACAATTCTAAAAATTTCTGACGATGGTATGATATTAATGTAGATACAGGCTATCTATATTCAATTGACGCAACAGAGTGGTTTTTTATATTTGTTCACAACTATAAAAAACATTGGGGGTCCCAATTTCTTAACAGCACCTTTGACTTATTTTGCTGGAGGCCTGATGATGACCTGTTAACAGGTCGAAACATGTAGCCTCTTGCTCCAATAAATATTTGTTGTGCTGACGTATATTAGTGAGTTTATTATATGCAACAGACTGGGCCGAAACTTGTAGTACGTGATATGTGAAATAATAATTTCAGCAAATTGACAAGTGCATTTGGTTGGTCCTCTTGGTTGTAATGTTCTAATGTATGGGTCTCTAACGCGCGGCCCGTGGTCACATTTGTAAATTGTATGTACACTACAAAAATTACAAAATAATATAGGCGGCCCGGTGTACCAGTTACAGTTATTTTTCCACGTGCGGCCCGCGACGCGGCCAGCAATAACCGGCATGGCTCTTTGCCATAAAAATGTTGGAGGCCAATGGTCTAATGCATGGAAGGTATGGAAAACATTAAGACCAATAGAGTATGTTTCAGGATTGCGTGTACGTGTGTATATTACCTGATGACGAAAGCGTGACCCGCTTCCGAAACCATGTGTGCTTTTGACAAAATGAGACTGTGTGGAAAGTCAAATATCTGTTCCACTTCAAAATTTATCCCAGTTGAAACTCGGAGTCATAGTGTTCGCTGTTCGGTCTCCAAAAAGATGTGGGAGAGAGTAGCCACTTTTATTCTGTGTCGCTTGCGAATGGCGTTTCTATTACACAAAATACCTTTCAGATTTAAAAAAAAAAGTTTGGAGTGAATTGCATATGTCTTCAATAAATGAACGCGGTCTTTTGAATCTTATTTCTGTTTGCAATGGTAAGTGCTTCCGCTATTTTTCTTTAGAAAAATCACAGATATTTGTGTCTGTTCCTTGAACTCAGTTTGAAGAAGGAGTAAGATATATTTTCCTATCGTTCGTATTGAAGGTACAGACCTTATCCTGCAGAGTATTGTAAATAAGTCGTTTCCTTCTTCTGAGCGAGAAATGTTCTCATGAAATGGAAACAGTTTCTGAACTCCTGCAGTAATTTTCTCTTCAACATGCCTCTTTTTCTTACTTCTTTTTCCACGCCTTTCAGGTTTTGTATGTATGTATGTATTAAATCTGAATATTATACGTCAAACGGATATTAATATTTATATTCGTTCTTGTCGACAAATTAATAGTATTGCAGGATATTGTAAAGTATGCTGCAGGATGGAATAAGCTATATAATGTTACTATCTATAGGTCATTCAGACCCGGTTTTAATTTTATGTTAGACTTGGTTGTAGTACAGTCGGATCTGCGCATTTTGAAAAAACATCTGAAGTACAAAAAAATATTTTGAAATGAAGCGCCGTGTTGCTATGATTAAAAGAGTTAAATCCAAGTTTTATTTCAAAATGAGGTTCAAACGACTGTACCATAAGTCCCATGCTTGCTGACTTGCAAGTTTAGTTCTAATTAATTAGCAGAACCCTCCACCTCAAACCCCCCATTCGATTTCTGTAATGAAGCCTGCGTCTTCTCTACCCCTAATACCATCCCACCTTCCCTTTCGAATTCCAGTCTACCTGCGAGAGGCAGCCAAGGGTGTTGTCCATGGATTTCTGTATCAATAATTGACTCAACGAAGTCTAACTTCAGCAGGGGGAGATCTCCATCTGTATTTGGATGATTATTTGGTGTATGAAATTGCAGAAGTAGTAGATATAAACTGACTGGAGTAATTCCACGAGTGACTAATCACATGGATTATTATTATTATTATTATTATTTATTTATTTATTTATTTATTTATTTAGCTGCCAGTAATGTTTCTGTTTCAGACCTCAGTCAGTGTTACTGTAATCGCACTTAGTTCCGTGCATTTAGGTTGCCTGTAGGGCTTGCTGATGCGGAATTTCGACTAATCGCCTTTGTGCTAGTAGTAATGCAGATGCGTCAAGCACTCGGTGCCATGTGTTCAGCTTGCTAAACTGAAAAGATGTCGGAAAACCGCGGTGTTTATTTATTAAATTTTTGTTACGACGCTGTATTAACTGCCGGGGTTATGAAGAGGTAGGCAGGAGATTAAACCCTAAATGATAACAATAATTAACTGTCGAGCTTCTGTCCTTGAGGTAACCCAACAGTCTAGTTCTCTTCGTAGACACATTTTTACGGCGTGCGACTCGTTCGACATTTGAGTAAGTTGGGTTTCGTAATTCCTTGACTCCAGACAGAGGCTGATCTAGAGTAATCTTACACATGCTCTGTAATTATTCGGGTGGCATTCGGTCGAAATACCGGCCATTATTTTCATCGTTAAAGCTCAACAAGCATTTGTACTTACTATAATCAGTTATACCCGATTATTAGACCATTCTGGCAGTTAGTGTACTTCACACGCTGCCAAATTCTGTAGAATTGCATTCTCCTGAAGGCGATATGTATAGATGATAAGATACCCCCAGCCTTCTATCTGAAACTCGCATAAGGGTACGCGGGGTGTTTACACAATTGTCTTAGACTTCTTTACTTTTTCATTCTCATCTATGCCTCTTTTTTTTTTTTGGAATCGTACTATCTTGATTTTCGTTATCTTTACATTAACTTTGGTGATGTACTCGTATGCCTGTACATGTATCAGTATTACTGCATAATCTTCCTGTAATCATTGTGACTGATTTCGAGTGTATTAGTGGGGCGCTCTGTAACTTTGCTGATTTGTGGAAAATATTTTCAACCGTAACGATTACTTAGTATTGTCTTTGTACACAGATAACATGTGTTCATATTCTACTGAGCGTGCCTCTGTAACGAGTAGTGTGAGAAGCTCCCTGTGTGTATTCCACCATGGAGTGATTAGCATGTGTACAACAGTGGGGTGTGAAGTCCGAACTACTTACGTACGTGTAGTCCAGTTTTTTGTTTTTGTTAAACGCGTGCACTTACCAGTACCAAAACAAAACAGGCAGAGTACATGCCGAGGTGCTTTCGCACAAGTATTGTTGCCATGGAAAAGCAATAAGTATTACTTATTCTGAGTGTGTGTTTGTAGCAGTTGTTTTAGTTATACAGCATGTGAAGCGCATGCGCCATATTATGTTGTCATTTGTGGCCTGTCCGGTTGTACAGTATTTTTCCACACTATCTCATAAACGGCACGATTTTCGTAAAAATAAAAGTTATTGAACATAAAACGTGTCTTGATTTTCTTTACAACTTTTGTGAGAAGAATTTTTTTATTCTCGGATGAATTCAGCGATTGTTACCGTAAATGCACAAACGTCTACGTCTTCATGCAGAGTACTCATTATTCTTGTCAGATGTCAATGAAACTTGAATTTTATGGACATATTTTCGAAACTCAAATATCAAATTTCGTGAAAATCCGTGCAGTGGGAGTCGAGTTGTTCCAAGCGGGCGGGCGGACGGCGAGACCGACGGACATGACGAAACTACTCGCTTTTCGCAATTTTGCGAACGCGCGTAAGAATCATGGCGCGTATTGCATATAAATGCGTGTACAACTATAGGTCATTCAGAGAAGGCTCTGAATTATTGGCAGAACTGAGAGGGATGTTGACATGTAGTGTGCTGTGATAAGGCACTCCTTTCACGAGATCCGTACGGTATTCACGTCATCTCCCCAGTGTATCGCCGAGACGTCAAGACTGTGTTCCCGGCATCAAATAATAATGGAGTGATGGATCCCAACACGTAACAGCGTTTCAATTAATGAGCGGGAGTGCTGTAGATCTTAGCCGCTTAAAGATGCGTTGCATGGCGTGCAGTCGTAACACGTACCGCCGTAACCAGTTACAAGTCCGCTTGCAGTAGTGTGCCCGGGTCCATTTCTCAGGGCCCCTTAAGGTGCACCTGGCTAGCAAGCGATTTGCAGCAGGCCCCGACGTGAAGCAAGCTTTCACTTCCTGGCAGCAGACATTTTACGCCGATTTATCCTACGCCGGGAGACAAGCCTAGGTAGTAGGTTGGACAAATCCTTAAATATCAGCGGTGACGTCTGATGTATATTATCTGCACGCATGTGTAATGTATAGGTACGAGTACATCGAACTTGGAATAAGGTTCGTGCATAAGAGTAATTGTACTCTTCTTTTAACCTTAGTTCTACATAAATACACGGGTATGGTATCGTGAATGATGAATACGCTTTTATCAATATTTTGAAAGAGGGACACAAACGGGGACCACAAAACTAGAAGGGAATAACTTTGTTGAAAAACAAATACTTAATACATGGTTTTCCTCAGTCCTTTCAGGCGAATTTTGGTCGTCACCACGAAGTTGTTACAAGTGCTTACAGTGTTAATAACAGCATCGGTCTCGTTACTTACTTCTATTATGTCGCTTTCAACGGGCGTTACATATTCTTTGCTGTTAATACGACGTCTTGAAATAATAGGTAGCTGCTTGTTCTGCTGAGCAGGATATTCGACCTATTGTGTAGACTGAAGGACTGTAGTTAACATTCGCTCCTTTCGTTTGTAGCATCCGGGATGATACGGATCTCGAATGGTTTAACATTACTGTACTCCCAGTATTACACTAATGGCTTTCAATCTTGTTTCTTGAAAGGAAGGGACGTTTGTAGACTGATCATGTGTCCCTGTCCGGCGTGCCTCTCTCCGCGTGTAGTTCGGTTAGTGGAACTTAACTGCATCCCGCTCTATATTTTTATTATTAGAAATTTTCGGGAAACAATATAAAGATACTGGCTGCATTAATCTCTGGATTCGCCAGCTTAAATGAAGAACTTAATTTGTTTGCTGCTTGAAAGATTGACTTTTTGTGCGGATTCATGTTGACAACTCCTGAACTTCTAATAAGGATTCTTAATGGTAATAGGCCCCTCTGTGTAGAGATTTTGCATACCGGCATGTCTGCAGACTTTTACAAAATTGGAAGGCAACTACGGGAACATAGTGGTAAAAAAAAGTGTGCCGATATTGGAAGGAAGACAAGCTGTTGAAGAGAAACGCTCTTCAAGACGAGGAGCTCTTAAACTGTCACGGAATGTCTCTTTGCTCTGCTTCACATGAAACTGTTTTCTTCTTACTGCATATAAATTTGACTCGACAGTAATAAATATAGTTCGGATCCTTATTGTATTGCGTTTTCGTTTAAAAGAATGAAACTTCGTTTTGTTGATATTTTCAGGAATATAATGTTGAAGGTCTGTTAATGATTCGCTTTGTGAAATTTCAGCTAATATTTGGCGTGCCGATCCGATATTACGTACTGATTCCATATATCAGGCTCCTTCTTGAGACGATCCTGGTCGCGCAGCTGGTTAAAGAAATTCTTCATACTGTTTGGAACTTGAAATGCATTGCCTGCTCACAAGATACCACAAATGGGCCCTGTCATGATTGAGTTGAAGCTACTTCGCATCCTTGCATTCTTTTTCTGTAACATCCATTCTGATATTATCGTACCACATGTGTCTGGTCCAAATGGTCTTTGTGCTTCAATTTCCGTACTGCAATTTCTATATATTTCTTATCTCCCCGTCAGTCACGTGCCTGGACCATCCATCCTTGATTTTGCCGTACTGTCAATTTTTATTGAACATAAGTTCTAAAGCTCTTCGTCTTCTGTTCTGTTACGTCGGTTCTGTATGGATTTGAATCAGTAAAAAGACAAAACATTTGTAGATGTTAACATCGAGGTTGTGTTCTTAGCCTGTTGAAGGTATCCCAGTGTCCCGAAGGCTTTTTTTCTGAGACGTGTTTGCCATTACAGCGCGGCTGTTTGTGTTCAGTACTCGCATACATAATTCATCTCATCTTGTATAGTGTCTTCCTGCATTACTAACACAATCGCCCTTGCAAGTCCAACAGTTTACTGTTCGCCTAGTTTCGGTGCGCATAAGATTAAGAACGCCACGTCGATATCAGTCATGATTTTATCGCCCAGCAGACTCACCGTCAGTCATTCATTCATATATGGTTTCAGTAATATGATGTGTGTGTGGCATTTTAGAGGCATATATCGTATGAATGCCGATCCCAGTGGCCGCGTAGTCTAAGGCGTGGGTCTGCGGCCGCTCGTTTGCTGTGATTGTGGGTTTTAATCCCGCCGGGGGCAAGGCTGTCTGTCTGTTGCGAATGTTGTATGTGTTCAGGTAGAGGTCTCTGCGACGGGCTGATTCCTCGTCCTGAGGAGGCCTACCGAGTGTGTGTGTGTGTGTGTGTGTGTGTGTGTATGTGTTATTGTGATCAAGTGCAACATTAACCCTCTACAGCTACAAAGAATTAGTGGGTAGAAACACGTCACAATTAGAGCAAAAAAAAGTTTGTATAAATTAACAAAGGTTTAGTGTTGTTGTTTGTATATCGTGCTGTGTCTGTATTGGCCACTTTGCTGTTGACTCACCTTGTTATTAAATAAGAATTGAATGGAATTTTTTTGTCTTCTCACATTTTTATAAAGTATGTTCTGTCAGTGTGAATAATATGCAACGGTTTAACAGTACTGAATCACAGACCTCTTCGTCGTGAGGCTGTTCGACTGACGATCACTTTGAAATAGCCACATTTGGTGGCGGACTGATAGTAATTACTTACCCATACTGAGGGAAGAAGTAACTGTATAGTTGTAGTGAAGTCACCAGTATTATTGACTCGTTACATAAAGCGGCACATCTCAGAAGAACGAAGATCTCAGCTGCACCGCTGCGAAATTCGAAAATTTGCATCATGTAGACACTTCTGTCTGTGTGTTATTTTTGTTATAGGCAGTGCGCATCAGGATCGCTTTTTGCTTTTAGCATATGAAAATAAGTTTTTTATTTATACTCTTACTTCACAGAGATGGCAATATACAAAATCTCGCAACATGACATGTTGAAGTATTCAAATGTAATGAGTGTCTCGAAAACTGCAGTATTGTCAATTGCTTTTGTCCTTTTGTTTTTCTTTGTATATCCACAGTGGTGATGCATTATTTTTGCATAATAAGCGCTGGTTTGTTATTGTCGGAAGCAGTAGATGTATGTTTAGTTTGCAGGCCATTTTGATGAATGACGCATGTTTCTTTCCCATGTTTTCCTTCTGCTTTTGAAAGGAATTTGTTAGACGAATGTTTAGTTTGGAGGCCATTTTGATGAATGAAACAAGTTTCTTTCCTATTTTTTCCTTCTGTTTTTGAAAGGAATTTATTAGACGAATGTTTAGTTTGGAGGCAATTTTGTTGAATGAAACAAGTTTCTTTCCCGTTTTTTCCTTCTGTTTTTGAAAGGAATTTATTAGAC
>Ga0131853_10005295_pt1 | contig 23263 bp, 18 predicted proteins | sample TergutLab28metaG_FD_92764 | JGI IMG/M metagenome (GOLD analysis project Ga0131853, IMG submission 92764) | Labiotermes labralis P1 segment gut microbial communities from Petit-Saut dam, French Guiana - Lab288 P1 (version 2) (version 2) | ecosystem: Host-associated > Arthropoda: Insects >...
AGAATAAAGAATGGTAATCATTGGAATTCAGATATTCCTCTAAGCTATAAAAACATGCTCCAATAAATATCTTTTGAGTGTGGATTTAAAAGTTTTGGCATCACTAGAGAGAGCCTTAATTCTTGTGTATAGTATTGTAATTTCAGAGTCAGTAATGACTTCTTGCAGTATTTGTAAGCCAATAAAGAGGCAGGGAGTTAAGATAAATAGGTCCTGATCTGCTGTAGAGTACTGCCTACACAAAAGCTGATGAATATAGCCAGCAAAAGCGTAGAAATCTAGCAGAATGTCAGAAGGGGTTTCCTATTTGTGTCACATTTAACACACTTTAAAATACATGAATATACAGCTGAGTTTTCTGTCTTGTGTTAAGTGTGTCAGAAAAATTATATAAATTATATGAATATGAATGAAATGGTTATTTAAATTTTTTCAGAAAAATAAGTGAAGCAGAACTGCAATATAGTTACAAACAGTATTCTAAAAATTACATTTTCTGGACATTGTTTGTGAGAACAGTGTGTTATTTTTCCAATATTTGTTAAGTAAACTGGGAAAAATTATATTCATGTTCCAGAAGTCGTTAAAATTTATGGTGGGTATTGTGAGATGGAGTATTCTCCTGCATGTTCACTAAGCCTTTCATTAATATTTGTGATTTCAGCATATTTACGGTTTCTCTATTACCATGTTTAGTTGAATTTAAAACGTCATGTTTCTCACATGAACATTCAATTTTACCAGTAAATTTACAGTTTATCCGCTGTAAGGATGAGTTGATTTTAAAAATTCTTGTTTCTCAGGTTAACATTTAATTTGATCTCTTATATTTACAGTTTCTCTGTTCCCATGTTTAGTTCAATTTAAAACTTTGTTTCTTACGTTAACATTCAATTTGATCTCTATATTAATTTAATTGTAAGAGTTAATTGAGAGGCAGTATTATCCACAACTCCTTCTCCTGCTTGACATGTTCGAGCTTATAAAGGTCACCTAGCAATAAAGATCTTCATTTGTCTCTGCCTTTCCAGAAGATGCTTCACCTCATTTTCTCCCCATGTTCTTCCTACCTAGTGTGTGACGTCTTTCCTAACATGTTACAGCCCATCTTGGATTTCATCTTCCTGTTGGGCCTTTCTCTTTAATATTCATGGTCAAACCTCTCTTCAGGATTCTGTCGTCATTTATGAAATATGACCGTACCATTTTACTCTGCTTTCGGCTATTATGTTATGTCCAACTCGTTTGTCTTTAAATTGTTTCAAAGTTATTCATGTCTTTATTATGTTCTTTGGCTTTCCTTCTGTACCACTTAAAAATGCCATCTCTGCTGCCTTTGGTCTGTACATTTGTTTGACTTGCAGTTTTGGAATGTAAGAATAATGTAATGCAGACATTTTGACATTACTGTGAAATCTGACAACACATTGGTGTGTTGAAAAAGTACTTGGGTTTCAAACATACTTAAAAATGTGATATGATACGATATGATATGATATATGATATGAGTCACTTCTATTGACTTTACTCCATATGTTGTTTTAATGGGGAATTCTTGCAGTATAATTCAGAATAGGCTGTTCTGTCTGTTTATTCGGTTTGATATCATTCAGTAGTCATTCTAGGTATAATTATTCATGACAGTGATAACAGAACACGTTTATAGATGGAAACATATGAAATGTAATTTAGCGTGAAAGGGGCTATTTATATTTGTATAAGAGTGCTTGTGGATGCACTAGAGAGTAAAGTGACTCAGATTAAGAGCATGTCTATAAGACAGCTGAAACAGAACAGAGCACTTGTGTTATCTAACTATGAAATCACCCAGTTCATAATAACTGTGTTTCCTATTTTGTCTTGCCAACTTTCTTTCTTTCACCAATGTATGTCTGTTCTATCATTCTGTTATTGCTCTGAATAATATTTATTACACATTGTCCATCTTAATGCTTTGTTGGTACCAGTACCCATATTTCGTACCAATAAATTTGTCTCCTATGAGTGACAAGCAACTTACTATGGCAACAGATGGAACTACATACATTTTATATGACTGTATCATGTGCAGCCATATTGAACATGCTGAAATCACGAAGCGTTGCTAATACTGGCGTGTGTCAAATTATTAACAGTAAAATTATGGGCTCAGTAATACTATCATAGGTCATAATGTGGTCTTCTAGCTTGAAGATGAAGGCCATCATCATCCAAAATGCTGGTACCTACACCAGTCTACAACAGTATGAATCTTCACCACTGCAAAAACATAAAATCTTATACTATAAAATATTTTAATCAAGACGGTTCTGCTCTGCAACCAACAAATAATCCGACATGTAATGGAACAAGATGTGTATTAACAGTGTCAGGAAATGAGATTTTATTTGTTTGAGTTTGAAACAATGGGTCTTTCATTTGGAATATAAAATGTAAAGATTGCCTACAGGCATACCTTCATATTCATGATGGATACCTTCCAGAAATGATAGCGACTAGTGATATTCATTAATAAGGTTGTGAGTCTTATAAATACATGTATGTGCCATTATGGTGAATTCTGTGTTTTTGTTTTTGTCATTTCACCTTTCACACCCCACTTACACTGATGCAACCACCGATCTTTCTTTTTGGGAGGCACAACCGTCAGAAAATTTAAAAAAAAAAAAAAAAGGTTTGGTCTTCATTCATTGTTGCTGTACAGTAATTGGGCACAGACTGAAGCAAACCATTTTGTACTTAAGGCATTTGAGTTAGTCACTGAAAAGTTGCTTGAAGCTTGCGAGGATACTTCATTGTAAAGTACTCAAAGAAAAGTGTTGGGAGCGCAAACACAGTTAAGAAAACCATGAATATGGAGGAATGACTGTAATTTTTATTTTAACGTGAACCTGTGAAACTTGTCTGGAAATTTTACTAAGGATGTTATATCTCTGTTGCTATTATTTCCCCCATTCTATTGTGCTTGATGTCTTTCTATATTTTCACTAATTACCTCTGTTACACTTCAGTTTCAAATTTGTGTTAAGGTCACAAAAGTGTCAAGATGAACATCCTTCAGTTAAACCTTCTGTTTCTTGACTTGCTGTCTGTTTCATTGTCAAACCCACTTCATTGCACTAGGTTTTGCACCCAGCTCAACTCCTCCACAGTCACCTGCTCTAATGGCCAAAGTGATTACAGCAGTGGCCAGCCCAGCTGCAGGCACTTCCAGTGGCAAGTCCACACTTAGTCTTAGTGCTGTGCTCTTGCAAGGGGCACAAGGTATAAAATTGAGTGTGACTTTCGCACAAAATTATGTGGTATGGAAGATGTATATATTTATCTGTTTGCAGAATGAATTGCTGAGCACGATTTCTTAGCAGTAGAGTACTACTCAGCATTTATGCCGGGTGACCAGCTATCATGGCTGAACTCTTCATGATTTCCCCCCATTTACTCACAAAATGGGCATGTTTATAATAGAAATATTCCTCCTCCCAAAAAAATAGCACTGCTGATGCTTCTGTTCCTAGAAAAAATATTTGTGGATATGGCAATGTTTGGTACGTACAAACTGTAGCATTGGAGCTTTGAATTCCCTTGTTTGAAATGTTAAACCCATCATGACTGCTTCAAGATAAATATGTCAACTAAGAAAGTGCTGTTCCTTGCAAGTCTTTTGTACAGATATATTTCACTTTCATATTTTCAGAACTTTCTTCCTTGCATCCCTTGCCTGAAATAATTTGACATGTAAATATTATGCCTCATCTCTTTGTTAGTCTATTCAGCAAACCCCTTGAACTAGACCTTAATGTGAGTCATAATTTTTTAGAACACCCATCTTGAGTGTAATTTGTCACCAAGAAATTAATCTCAGCTTCAGACTCCTGAATTTAAATTGCACGGTGAATACTCAAATGTGTGGTTTTGAGGAATGTAAGGAATTTTTATGGTAGGACTGGTTTAAAACTAGCTCAACTTGACAACGTGCATGTCATATTATGCAACATGTATGAAATTTGTGAGCAATTGTGCCAGTATTTATAAAATTCACTGAGTGCTGCACCTTGGTTGAAGTATTCCAAGACTTTTATGGAATTACAGGGTTCAGTTTCAGCAAAGGGATGGTAGGATAAAGATAACTGTATCATCTTCCATATGATGTAATTTGTTGGCATGGTGTTGATAGTGTTTGGCCCACGATTAATGGAAATATCCTGTGGTAGATCCATCATGCCCTTACTAACTGACCATGCTGCAGTTCCATCATCTGTTGCCTTTGATTTGTGTGATCACCCATTATGATGCATTTGCTGGAAATGTTGAAACATACACTTACAGCATGTTATACTTTTGAGTAGAGAGTTTATAAAACTGTTGAGTAATTGATGGGGTATGATATACCTCAGTTAATGCTACCAACGTGCTCAGTGTGTTTTTCTGACAGCTTTGGTAACTTCTTGAATATAACTCATTTTTCTCCTAGATTCCGCATTAATATAGCTACAAACAGATGAGTATTGCACCCTGACATTTACATACAGAATGTTCGTCTGAATTAAACTCTTTTTATTGCACACAAACAGTTTATCTTGGTTCATTCTGTGAGGATATAGTTATTTGATGGTATACAAATGTCTTGGATAGAATTGATAGGCTATTTATTATTACCCAGAGACAGACAGAATCGTTATCTTCTGGCTTTATTTGTTTATTTCAAAATTCTTTAACAGTTCTGTATGTGACGCCCGTATTTTATTTGTCTTCAGAAAGTTTGAAAGTCTGCTTGGTATGTATTTTGTATTAAAATTTCGGAACATAAGAATAGTGTGCATTGAGTAATGTATGGAAATGTGAAGAACCACTGCTTCTGTGTGTCTTTGTCTGCTCCATCAATATGCTCTTGTGTGTGTGTTTGTGCGTGCGTGCGTGTGTTTGTTTGTGCGTGTGTGTGTATGCATGCACATGTGTCTTTCATGTCTCTTCTGCGTGTGTGCATACAGGTGTGTGTTTGATTTAATATGACTTGTGATTGTTTTTCTTCTCCCCGTCTCTCATTTCCACTTTACTGGCATCATCTTCAAATTTTTATCATTATTCTGCTTCATTTGGGAAACTGAGAATGGTGAACAGTTTGATGGACATTGTTAAGGTGAAACCTTGTGAGATTTGAGGTTCACTCTCTCACAGCATTGTTTCTAAGAGTCTTCTGATACGTTACAGTAAATATTTACTGATGTTTCAGAGCAGCATACTTCCTTCATCTTCTTGGAATGCTTGACCCTGAAGCTGCAGTCATTGCAGTTCTTCACAACAACAGTAAATATTTAGCATTTGACATGGCACAACATCCCAGAAGACTTGAAACTTTTGAGGTGTAACCGTGCTTGGTAAAGAGTATTTGCATTTGTTGCAGTAAAGAGACTCTTTTTGTTTTCAGATTTTTGTACTGATGATCCATGTCTCTCTCTTCAATTCATGACACTTTACAACAAATACTTCATGGCTGTCAACCCACTACTACTCTCTTCTTGATCTGTCCCTCTTTTTCAAGTTCTCAGGGTGTCATGGGTATGTTATTGAGTTCAGTTTGAGTTTTCTTCCCCAACCAAAATTTTTTAAGCGTACAGAAGAAAACCAACTAGATGCTACTGAATGCTTTATTGCACTTACAGTCTGCTCAACATGTTTCAGGCAATTATATGCCCATCATCAGGAGCTCGAGACTATACTTGTGTTATTGTCGTATATGGTGTGTAATGCCTTGGTTGCTGGTGGTCGGCTGTTAGGAGCAGAGCAGCAGGCTATGCATCCGGGATGAGGGGAATTTGTGCGACTGGCCAGTCGCACAATTCCCCTAATCCCGGACGCATAGCCTGCTGCCCTGCACTTGACCACCGACCACCAGCAACCAAGGCATTACACACCATACGCAGCGATTACACAAGTATAGTCTCGAGCTCCTGATGATGGGCATATAAGTGCCCAAAACATGTTGAGCAGATTGTAAGTGCAATAAGGCATTCAGTAGCATTTAGTTGGTTTTCTTCTGTACGCTTATACAATGATGCACGGACAAACATACATCAAAATTTTATTTAATTTTGAGTAACTTCGTATTTGTCTGACTGAAGAAAGGGGTGAATTTTTTCACAATTATAACAGCGTATTTTGAATTCCAAGTCATCAAACACGTTTTTCCATTGGATTTTTCCTGCCTGTGACAATTATCAGTTCTTTCCTTACTGAGCTATGTGGTGGTATGTGTGGCACAAGGGTGTGGTGGGTTCGGTGCAGAAGTGTGTAGGTGTATGAACATTACTTTAGATAGCAAATAAGAAATATTTAGTCAGTTCACTCAATTGACCATTTAAAACCTTGGTGTGTTGCTAAGTGGAAGTTTTTACAAAAGATGTCTTTGGAGTATCCTTCAGCATTAACATGAGACACATTTTCACAATAAACCTGATTCTTTATAAGAACTGTTTGTAGTTTATCTTAAAATTTCAGTTGCAAGTTGATGTCTTACGTAGGTATGTATTGTTAATTGCGTAAATGTTCATATGTTTATGTAAATTATATTCTTGTTTAGCCGATATATTATTACTGATGTAAGTTTTAATTGTACCATTAATGAGCAACCCTCATGCTAATTTCAAATAACTCTTGTGCCCCGCTAACAAGATTCACTGATAGGCACAGTAAAAAAAAAACCAAAGAATAATGCCACAAGTCTGACTGAAACTTTTCCAGGTAGTTGTACCTTCTTTTGGACATTTATTTGGGGTTCCGGGGCCTTGAAATATGTCATTTAAATATGTTTTCAGGGGGGTTAATTAAAGCAAAATACATTATTATACGAAAATGACCAGATGTAGGAAGTTTGCATCAAACAGTCAGTACCAAGTTTCTTACTGATGTTTTGTAATTCATAAAAGTTAAGGTTTTAACCATGCAGATACTGATTGATAAATTTTACCCTTCAGTAATACCAGCACCTCTTTTTCTAAAGGGATGTTTACTAGTACTGTAATGTAAGAATAAAATATTCACTTTACCGGCAAGTGTGAGGCCTTGACAAAGCTTGCTAATATTTGGGGGAGGGGGGTGTGGAATTTTTCGTGGTGTAAGCACCATGCCATGAAAGTGTATGGGGAGCTGATTGAGCCTAACGGTCACTCCACAAGCAGTAGTGAAGTGGTGAGCCATCTTGTAACCAGACATTTTACTGACTAAGCAATCCCATCTTATATTAATGCCAATAACTTTCAGGTAATGAAAATGGAACACAAATATTTATTCAGAATGTGTGAATTTTCTTCCAACTGAGATAGAGTTATTTATATTGGTCCTCATATCAAGAACGTTTGCTTACAGCTAGTTTATGTAATTCATACTGGCCAGATGAGAAGATGTGCAGTCCCGTAAAATGTTTCTTCAACAAAAAGGGAAATATATCAAATAAAAAGAAGCCTACCTTCATCAATGACAATTAAAACATTAATTTTTTTTGAGTTTCCACAGAGGAGGTTGTGTAACTGATGATCAGCCTGTTCCTAAGGTGTATGTTGTACATGGCTACTGAGTTTTGTTTGCATTGACTTGATAACTTGTTAAATCTTTTTATCCTGGGTAAGTTGCTTCATTGGATAATGTCTGTTTCTGTGTATATTACAATGGTTATTTTATGAGTGTTCCTAACTGTGCTATCTGATTGCTCTTTGCAGTGCATGCCTTTATTTTCACAACTCATTTGTCTATTTATTTATATAATTGTTATCATACATAGTTGCATGTTGGTAATGAAACAAACAAAAATTATATTTTTCTTCTTCAGATTGTGCAGCTTCAGTGTAGTTTTGATAATTCAGGAGGTAAGGTCATTATTCTGGGAGGTGATATTGTCGGTCATTATGGAAAGAAAAATCCATATGGACATGTGTCTAATCTGAATGGTTACCAAGACAGAGGTGTTTTAATCTACAGATACAAAGACATTGTGAATGGTAACAAATAAAGAGAAATTAATTACTGTTAATTTTATTTTAATCTTAATTTAATGGTTAAATGACAGATTTGTTGAAGATCACAATAAATGTTTGCAAATCCCACCATCAGCCTCAATACACTTGGCAATTCATGTGCAAAGATCACATGTTTGCAGAATTTTTGAACATCAGTTGTGAACTGTAACAAATTTGTCATTTCTGTGTAAAAAATTTGTTCTTTACACATTAAATTAAAATAAAACTGAATTGGCAATAATGTCTCTTTCCTTCACAATGATTTTGTATCTGTAGATTCAGACACCTCTGTCTCGGTAACCATTCAGGATTAGAAACATTCTTATGTGAACTTTTTATCTAACAGTGACAGATTCTATGACCTCCCAAAGTATCGATCTGTACTCGTGAATCTCCTTGTACGTACCAGACTACATGACCACAGATCCCAATATGGAGTTAACTTTCATATTCACAGCCATGCAAGCCTCCAAGCTCCCAACTTCTGCATTATAAGCTGTATGATAAATACAGACAATTATTTTTTCAATCTGAAAAGAGTGTATTTTTCTTTTCATTTTTTGGGCCTCAAATCTTTTTATCAGCACAGCACACCCATCTTTCAGTACCAAATGTTTGTGCATTCCCGCACTACAGATATGTAGTAAAGTGTTAACAGTGTAGTGTAACATGAGAGATAGCACCCTTATCAGCAGCGGTGTCATATTCTTCAAACAACATGATTTACAATGTTACTGTCTCTTTTTCATTATTTATGCGGGGCCATAATTGATAAGAAACAACTGTAATCGCTTTTTATATCGTATGTTTGGTATTACTTCAGTAGCGGCACAGTAGAACCTTTGCTGCTCTTCAAAAGCATCTTGTCACTTTCTTAAAAGTTTCTGCTCGGAAGAACATGTACTGCAAGTATTACAGTTTAAGTAGTTCAGAGAGTTAGAATGTTAAGCAAATGCAGTGCACTTTCTGTGTTGCATAATTGTTTTAATCTTAATTAAATATTCCCAAAGCATTTAGAACATAAGCTTTTTTGAAATTCACGTAGTCAGTTGTGTAGACTGCGTAGGAACACGATGTTAAGTGTTGTTTTGTGTTAAACATTTGTTCTGCCTGTGCAAAAGACATCCTCTTGTCTTAGCTGCCCACACACAACTCACATAGTGCAGAGTTGTGCACTGTATTTGATTAAATATGTTTCAGATTCTTTTGACCAGTTTTAAGACATTTTTTTTTTGTACTGTGTTTTATGACTTTGTTTGTGCTGTATAAATTAAAGTATTAGTATGTTTTCTTTCTCCAAGTGTGTATTGTTTATATTGGCTTGTGAATGTTGTGATTCTTTATGCTTTTTGTCATGCTGGATTTTCTGTTGTTCTTAGCATGCCTTATTGTTTGTGTGCTGTTCTGAATGTTGCATGTACTTTCTTTTCCTATCTGCAGGTATTGAAAGAAAGTCTAAACCACTAACCGAATTCAAAAGTTTGGATAAACGATATTATTCTAGAAGTCACTTAAGTCAGCACACTGAGTCATATCAGAAGGGTAAGTGTTGTGTGTTTTTTTTTTTTGGTGCTTAGGTGTGACCTTGAGTTATAATTTGTTCATGACACAACAGTTTTGTTCTAGAACTGAAATTTCGGTGATTTGATTATGGAGATTTTCTTAGCTCAGTGATTCTTTGATTGCAGTGGTGTACCGAGGGGGGTGGTTGGGGTTGGGGGGGGGTTCAAACCCCCCCCCCCCCAAATTCCGAAGGACTTCCAAAATCGTACCAAACTCAACCCAATTGTAAAAACTGTTAAAAATTGCTGAATTTAGGATGCCAACACCCCAAGATGTTCGGAAAAAGGGCAGTAAATTTCTAAAACTGCCTAGGTTTGCAATTATTTTACATTAACAATGACAAATAAATTGGTTGTCATCATAAATAGTCTTAAAGTACCAAAAATTAAGAAAATTTTACTAGAGAAATGAAATTTCTTGTACCAAATTACAGCTGCCTCCAGAACCCCTGACTAGGGGGCTACCACCCCCAGATCCTCATTCTCTCTGTCCTCTGTCCTCAACTGAATTTGTTGACCCCCCCCCCCCCAAACAAAATTCCTGGGTACACCACTGTTTGATTCTGAACTGTCTTTAAAATGCTGCCCATTAGAGTTGTTCTTTTATGAAGCCATGAAGTACGTGTTATGTAATTAGTAGTGCAACATGGCCACAAATTAGGATTGAACAAATTTAGACAAATGTTGTGACTTTTAGACAAAAAAGCATTGCTTTTGTCCAAGAACATGCGATGTTTCTGAATTCTTGTTGCAATTTGTGAATTTAATTTTTGTTGTGTTACTTTGAAGTAATTTTAACACCCCGAGGGATGAAATTCTTCCAGATCATATTCAAAATGTGAATTCCTACTTTGCAGAAAATTCAGTGCATATCCATGAGAAAGACGAACTGTGTAATACCGTTTAGGGAGATCATTGCTATTTGTTCTCAGAATCATACAAATCCCACAAATAAGGTCTGTGGATAAAAAAGAAGAAGTTTTTATGTTAAAAATGAAAGTAATCATTGCGTTTTTCAAAAGACCAATCAAATAAGTGGAATACAAATTTAATAACCAGGTTGGTTTGGACCCATCTTATTGGGAACATAAAAACTGAATTGGTCATTACAGAAGGGTCATGAGTTGCAAAAGGTTAAGTTTTGGGGAATTTAAAAGAAAAAGTTGTGTTTAGGCTTTACTTCCATAATTTTTTCACAAGAAAAATTCCGTTTGCAGTACATGCCATTACATTGCTTGAAACTTTATTTATGCGAAGTTATTCAGTTACCACTCAAATAACAAAATTAATATGGAGGCTCATGCCCTGTCTGCAGGGATGCAGAACTACAGAGTTGTGTGTAATCTCAGATATTCATGTGCTGTATTACTGCTCTGTACAGACTGTTCGGACTACTATTCAGGATGTGGTCTCCATGGAATATTATTTGTGATTGAAATGGTGACTCATGACATTTTTGAAAAGAAATATTCATTACAGAAGGCATATGAAAAGCATCCTTTGCAACTGTGTTTAGGTCCTCAGTGATCTCCTTCACTATGACAATCTAATACTTTAATAGTGCTGAATGAAATAGAAGTAAATAGAGGCCACAAGATCACTGAACTAAATTCTTTAATTAATTAAAAACTTGACTTTAATTTTTGAAAACCAACACAATAACACACCTAAATATTTAATCGTTACATATATAAAAATTAGTGGTTATATTCATCAGTTTTTACAAAATACAGGGAGGACTCAACATTTTATGAGCATAAGTGAGTGTTATATGCTCGTAACATTCACGTGCTTAGGTAAATGCATGTAACTTACTGACCAAAGAATGCACTTATCTTACTTTACATAAGTCCTCCCTGTTTGAATAGTATACATAACAAAGGGTTTATATCTTTGTAAAACGTAACTTAGGAATTCTGCACATGGTAATTACACACTTTGCATGCTCACTGAGCATAACTGTGTATGGCTGTGCATGTGCTTGCTTTCCTGATGTTTGAATGTTATAATTATTGTCTGTGATACTAGAACTGGATTTATGCCTAAACTGTAAAATATTTTATTTAAATATTTACTTTCATGTTTACAGTCATCCACTTGATGCATAAAAAATGGAAGAAATAAAACATTCTTAGTTACATTTCCCACCAAAAATATATATAACACTTCTCAGACACTGATCTTTCTAATATAAAAAAAGAACATGATATTACATATGTATCTCAGTGCATTCTGTAACTTATATGCTTAATTATATCAGTTTGGTGGATATTTAGTGAAACGAATGGAATCCTCCATACATTTCATGTAAAATGCCAGTTTTAAAGACTGATGTAATATAAATTACTTATTTTGACGTTTTGCTGACCGTGCATCTCAGTATATTTATCTCAGTATTTAACCAACTTGATGCACAAAATTTGTTTCACAATAAGTTATATTTCATGTCTCTACATGTTTCGAGCACTATGTGCTCATCATCAGGAGGTCAAAATTGCATTACACAGCCTCTGGTATCATCACACCTATAGGTGGCTGTCTAGTGCACGAGACGTAGATTTCATTTTGAAGTTTCATGGTAGGCTAAAGAATGGTAACTGCCTGTGAGAGTACATAGCATCATAACCAAGGAGACCACATTGTGAATGATTTGTAAGAGTTTACAATAGGGCTATCTTCGTCATTTCAGTCATCTGCAAGTACACGTGCAAACCACCACTTACATTATCTATTGTCACACTGCATGTAAGAAGTGTTTATAAAATCCAGCTCTGGTAACAGATGTCATTTATGCTACTTTTTTTCTTGCATGCCTCATTCTTATTCTCTTTGCTGCTGTGTTTATTTACTGTATTCTTTTCTAATTTTATCATCGTATATAACAACTGTTCGGCAGAGGAGTCAGACGTTATAGACTACCAACCATTGAGATGTGATTCTGATGACATGGATGGTGAGTGAATTAGAAGTAATGTCACAAAATATTGTAAAATGGTCTGAAGATTCAAGTCTTTTGGAATATTGGTGAATAGCACATGATGTTTTGATGGATGGATTGTTTTGTCTTTTTCTTCTGCATCAAACAGTGCAAGAAACATGTTCTTCCTGAACTGCTTCAAGATGTTGATAATGATTTATCAGTTTACGTAGTGTAACATTCCAGAAGACTTACTCTTCAACATTATCACTGTGAGAGCCTCACATATCACATTGTATATATTGTTAGTACAAAATAATGTACCAGAACTAAATCAAAATATCTTTGCTTTTTATTTACCAACATATGCACAATTTTCTAAAATACAATGCAAAAACCTCAATTGGTTAAAACATTAAAATTACATTAAGGGCTCCGACATGTTTCGGTTTTTTCTTTAAACCATCATCAGGGAGCTACTTTTCACATTAAAGTTACTTATATGCTGTACTGTTATGTTATATTGCGATGGCGTGTTGGCAGCACGTCGTGTCGTGTGTGAGATGTTTTCGGATATAAATGTTACTGTTGCTGGTCCTCCTTGTGTCTTTCAGTGACGTCTCATATACGACACGGTAAGATAAAAGACTGTTTTATCCATTATGCCTTTCATTCATATACATGTACACTAAAAAGGAATTGATGTTCAAGTTTTATTTGCTTGTGATAACTACTAGACATTAATTTACCAAAAATTATAAAATTGAATTACAGACATGCTGCCATCACGCCATCGCAATATAACATAACAGTACATCATATAAGTAACTGTAGTGGGAAAAGTAGCTCCCTGATGATGGTTTAAAGAAAAAACCGAAACATGTCGGAGCCCTTAATGTAATTTTAATGTTTTAACCAATTGAGGTTTTTACATTGTATTTTAGAAAATTGTGCATATGTTGGTAAATAAAAAGCAAAGTTTGAAACACTATGCACAGTGAAAAGTTAAAAAAAAATACAAAATACAAAATATCTTTTGTTATGTAGAAGCATACATTTTAACTTTAGGGAAAACACAGTGCATTATTCTTAGGGAAGGATTATGCAGTTTATTGTGTGCCTATGAATCAAATGTTTTGATTAAGGAAGGTAAATGCACTTCGTACTCTCAGGAAGTGACCTGTCCAGTAACGAGCAAGTTGTCATTGTCTTGGCTTTACAGATCAGTAGTTAACCAGTTTGAATTTACCCTTCGACAGAAAGACATTCCTTAAAGTGCTACTAGGTTTTCACTTGAATGACATATTTTAATGTGTCTCCTTGGGTATGGTAAAATACTGAGTGAATGTAACAAAACGTATGATGTGTTTTCCATGAAAGCATACACACCATGGTTTTTTAAAAGTAGATCACAGAGACAAACTTATCTTAAGACATGTCACATGTATCGTAAATTGTGATGGGTGTTAATTTTGTTCAGCCCAAACCCTCTGAATATCTTTAAAATTCATAGGTCCGTGCTTCGCTAATATATTCACAGAGTACAACCAATAAGATGCAACGTTTCACAGTTTTATTTATTTCTGTAAGACGCTCTACATGTTTCAGACGGTTTTTCCGTTCATCATCAGGAGCTCAAAACTGCACATACAGCGTCAGGTACCGTATTTGTCAGACCGTTACTGCTACCTGCTGCTAGCCAGCAGAAGGTAGCAGTAACGGTCTGACAAATACCTGGTGCTGTATGTGCAGTTTTGAGCTCCTGAAGATGGACGAAAAAACCGTCTGAAACATGTAGAGCGTCTTACAGAAATAAATAAATTGAGAAACGTTGCCTCTTGTTGGTTGTACTCTGCGAATATCTCTGAATATCCTTTTGAGTATTAGTATTTAATCTGCTCATCGATCTTCCAAGTGTTTTTCTTCTTAAAGTTTTCTGACTATTCTGTGTACAGTTCTCATATAGCAGCTTTACATGTTCTACCATCTCATCCTCCTTGATATCATCACCCTAATGATATTTTGTGGAGAGTAAAGTGAAGAAACTGAATATTAACTTTAAATGTACATGTAGTACTGTCAAACTCCAATATAATGCCACTGTTTTGTTGCCACAGCTTGTGACAGTGTATAGAGGTAGCTCAAAATACTGTGTAACAGGGAATTTCTGTGAACAGGTTTTCATGGGCACTAAGTGAGAGTAGTGCTATATATATTTTGCTGTCTATCATACCTAACTGTACACCAAATCCTGGGATGGTTATGTCAGAGAGAATGAAATGGGTGTCACGTATAGCACACATAGGAGAGATGGAAATTCACCCAGAATTTTGGTCATAAAGCTTGGAGACCTAGGCATAAATGGAAGTAAAATTTTAATAAAAATCTTAAAGGATGAAGATGTGAATATGTGGACTGGATTCATCTTTCTAAGAATAGGTACCAGTTTAGGTCTCTTGTGAACTCAGTAATTGTCCTTTAAGTTCCATAGAAGGCAGATATGTCTTTGTAAGCTCAGCAAGAAGAGCTTTGCAGCATGACCTTCATTATGCAGTACATATTGACACAGTTGCCTAAACTAAGCGTATTTTATTGATAGTCTTAATTTAAAACTGTCAAATTATTCTTAGTGAACTTGGGGTTGTAATTAATTTAGTTAGTAAATTAAGCTCAGTGTTACTAGGTGCCTTGGTTCTTATGGGATATTACATGTCACAGGTTGGTAGTTGTTAACCCTTTAAACGCCGAGTTAAATCCCATCTGCCATCTACTGGCATTATTAGGAGCTCACCTTATTTTCCATGTTAGCAGGTTAAGGGTTAACCATCTACCTTCATACACTGTGCAACATTCCAGAAGAGCAAAAGCCTCAAATGTACCATGGCAGAAGCCTGATATTTTACATGAATGTTACTACTTTAGTATAGTAAAATATGGCATCTGGAAGATAGTTAAACTGACTGCAAAGTATTGAATTTACATGGTATAAATCACAGTATAGATTCAGTAAGAGAGTACTTTTTTACACACACATATATGTCTTATAAATGGCATAGTACACTGATTCAACAACACTGAATTTATATCACTGTGGAAAAATAATCCGGTTTCATCACCAATATAGTACCCATGGAGATAATATAGTATTCCTGTAAGAAGGTGTAGGATTCTAATAGAGTGCCTTATAGTGCCATTTCATCATGGGACGTGATCATGAATAATGAAATGACACTGTAGAGCTACTGTCAAACATGCCAAACCAGCAGGCAGATTTGGTTTTCAGAATGGATATCAAATTATATCAAGTTTCATGCTATAGGACTGATGCATAATTACCATAAATAAAACTTTTTGATCCGTTCATTAGTGATTCTTCAAAACATCTGCAATACAGGTAATTTCTACATTGTGCATTTACCCAAATATAAGATTGACATCATTGAAGGCAATGAAAGTTTGAAATCTTCTACAAAAAAATCTTTTGTCATGTGTTGGATGAGAGTGCTGTGACCCACTCTTTCAGCATCTATACATAATCTGTGCTTCCTATCAGTTGTTTTTGGTGAAGGGTAACAAACTCAGTGTGTTGAATATCTACAGACAAAGGAACCAAACAAGCAAAGAATCATCACACCTGTTGGGAATGCTGGACATTCAAGTAACTGGGTGAAAATAAAACATTTCTCAATATTCTTGCATTCCCTGCATGTATTCTGCTCTGCTTACAATAAGTTAAACATGGAAGGTTTTGATAAGTTCTGCACTTGTTGACTTATACATTACTCTGCATTTTGTGCTACATTCAAAATAACTTGTCATCCAAATAAGTTAATCACAACCATACTTAGAAGTCACCACCAGATATCAACAATGCTTTAGAGAATATATGGAAATGCAATTGGTATATGCATTTATGTTCAGAAATTCGGAAGCCACCTATGTAATTATGTTGACTTGTATTAAATATTCTTGTGTCTTTACAACCCATATTTATGGTAAACACCATCTGTGCATTCCCTTAATTATCGTAAGATGTTTGCAGAAAGAAAATATAATGGTGTACCCCACCTTGCTCGAATCTGAATTTATAGAATAGAAAGCAGTTTCAAACAGTATGCTTACATGACTTAGGACATACTAATTCAGTTCAGAACAATGATATTTCACTATCAAATTAACAAATGTTTGACTCTCTGGACGTTAAAACAGAAGCTGTTATTGTCCTGCGTCAGCTTTATGCATCCTCATCACAGCCTGTTTCTGTTATGTCATGTCTTTTAATTGTACCCTCCATCATGTGTCTCTTTCTCACAGGTTTTGGTATTTCCCTATACAGTTTAGGAATGTTGTTTATGAGGCCATAAAATGATATCAGCAGCATGTACATGTACTTCCATCACATATTCAGTTTCCAGCACTCCTTATGACATTTCTAAAACAAATTTAATATCTCAGGCTGGTCAGTTTCCACCACTCTTCATGACGTATTCTAAAACAAAGTTTGTATCTCATTCTAGTCGATTTCCAACACTCCTTATGTCATTTTGATACAAAATTGGAGTAAAGAGGATGATAATTCCTGTTTTGGATTGTGATGAACCATAAATATTTTGAACATATGGTTTCAAATGGTGACTGAAGCATTCTAATGTTTTATCTAATCTGAAAACTTCTTCAAGTTACAAAATACTGCAGGTGTGACTTAATATTTATGTATGTATGTATGTATGTACATATTGTAGTTTTACATGTAGAAGTAAGAGTAAGATCGGCATCCTTATTTGTACTTTTTTCATATAAATAGTGTTTTGTCTCTTTTGAATTGCTTTGAATGACTCTTCTTTTTTTTTTACAAAAGTACAACCTCAGCAACTATTTAAAGTGAGTATATTTTATTCAGAAGAAGCATGTACATTTTCTTTACTCAGTGCTGTGAATACACAGTGAAGACATTCGTAGTGTAGTGTGGCTACAGTTTAGTTTCATCTTCTTATAGGCATCATTATCTATTTCTGTAATTATTCCACATTATTAAAGAGTTTGTTTGCTTTGTAATGAAATAAAATAAACCTCAGCTGCTAATCTGGTGTTTCTTTTGAACTAAACTGGTGTGTTTATGATGTCATAGACTCCATCAAAGATAAAAATGTGTTACTATTTTTGCATTTGAACATGTACAATGCTGGTTTGGTCACCTAGCAGCAGACAAATTCGAAATATTTTGAAAAGGAAACTGTGTGAAGCATAGTGCCTTTAAAATGTACCCTCCTACTTTGAGGTGAGGGTGTGCTGTCACATGAATTGCCAACAGTAGCAGCAGCAGGTAAAAGCATCCTCATGAGCAAAGTACTTCACCCAAACATAGTTAAGTTTTCAACCATGTCATGAACTTTCCTCCAGTATTTAAAAATCATATTCTTATTTGAGTAGCACAGCAATTGTCAAATAACTTCATTGTTGTATTACCAGTCATGCTTGTACAGATCTGTAGAAATCTCAGACACCTATATGAAATGATAACAGTTATGATAATCATTTTGTGTCGTGTATCTAAACCATAAATTTATAATGGATTTTTTATTCGTCCATCACAACTGCCCACACTGCCGATTCTGTATTTTGTGGTAATTCTTCTTGTCTGTTGACAGCACTGTGTAAAAGTCTTTGGTTGCCTTTGTATTAGCTATAAACATTTTTCTAATCTATTTGGGTGGTCTCCTCCCCTTACATGTAGAAATAAGGATTCTCTGCCCAAACAAGACTTGTTCGCAGTTATCTACAAATTCCTATGGCTCAGGTAAGAGGCTACATATCATGCAGATCTATAAGTGATATATGTTGATGGGGTGCAATACTACTGTAATGTTGGTTGCTCATTTCTGTTTTATGATTTTTCTTTTGGGAGCTGCACGTTTGCCCAGTTTGGCTGTCAAATGTAATTATATAACAGTAGTAGGAATTTTGGAATTTTCTTTTGGTCTGTTGACATTATCAAATATATGTATTGTACAAGCAAAACCAGGCAGGAATGAAGTTTACATTGCAAGTGATTCTTGTATACTGTTATAGTCAAAAGTGTGCTTAACATTGTACTCGTTCCTTTTTCTGAAAGGAAGCCATGTTGTAACTACCTAATAATATGGCTCATTTCATCTCATTGAGTTATATATAACAATACTAATTTATCTGATGGCATGTATTTCTAAACAGTCGTAATCCCAAAACTATGTTCTAAACCATCTTAGTTCTTTGAGTGACCCTTGAGGTTTCATAAGTATATTTTTCTAATGAGATAATGTTAAAATAAACTTAACCTTTTGGCGCCAGAATTATTTTTTTAATTTTACGACACCCTGTATATAAAATGTGAATAATACGGGAACCAAATGCGTTAGAATTATGAAACAAACTGCATTTTGAAGAGAAAAAATGGAGAGTATATACCATGTTTAAAATATTCAGTACCTATACTTGTTGAATAAATATATAAAATGCAAATTTAGAGGTTAGCGGTGCGGTACGACCACTATAGTTGACATTAGGCGTCAGAAGGTTAAAACACTTTAAAATCTGTATCCGCTCTCAAGTATTTTTTTTTTTGCCAGAAAGCAAAACTTAGTTTCTGATTTTTTTTGTGCACAGCAGTGGTATAAGCTGCAGGAGACAGTTTACTTTTCTAGCATGTCATAGTATGACATTCTTTTGGCAAATGTGTCTCACCTGAAACATTAGCAGAAGTTTTGTTGTAAAAAATGAATTTCTTTCATGACAGTTCATTTTATGATCCATTTTGCAGAATATGATAGGAGAGCTGCTGTTTGTAAGTGGGTTATATTGATTGGTAAAAAGGTAACCATGCAGAAGCAATGTACACTTCCTCTTACCTGGAAGACGTTGGATGTTGAGTTTTTATGGTGTTACAAAATTTGAGTTTTACTGTTCTGTGATTTGTTGTTATTCCTTTATGACCTTAATATGTGTTATCAGCATGTGTCAAAATTGGTATTTCATGGGTTGAATCTGCAGAAGAAATGTGGAGAGTATTCCCGTCAGTGCTGCAAGTGGACAAAACATGATAGATATATTTTAAAATTTTTTGTATTAACATATAGGTGTTGCTGGCTGCTAGAACTTCAGGTTGGTATAATTAAATTTCAGATCTAGTGGTTTTTGTGTTTTGACAGTCCTCATGTAGTAATACTCCTACATTATGGTTTACTTCTCGTTTGTGGCTGTGGTGGTGTATTATGGTGATTGCCTTATTTCAGTTGTATATGTTGCTCCATGCAGCCTTTGATTTGATTTGTTCATGGTGTTAACCAGCAACTAAATCATGTGAACATAAATGTATAATAATTTTCTCTGTGCATAGCATTATCGTATTATTTACATTATTATAGTTTTATGTTCAAGTTACTTATCAAGTAATATGATTACGTGAATAGCCAATCTGTTATTTTGGAACTCACTGTTAAAGTGTACAATATTTAGTATAAATTATATTTTGGTGTACTTTGTGTGAAACTGTTTTCAGATGCTATTGTTTTTGTCTGAGGTTTCCATTGCTCCATACAGCAGGGGAGAGAGCTGGAAGCATTACGTAGTGGAAACTGAGTGTTTTGCTACTCATAGCTTATTCAACTCCTTTGCTAGAATGCAGATAAAAATAATTGTGTTTGTCTAATTATCATTACATAATAATGGTGAATGTTTAGTTTGAAAACATGAAAATACAGAATAGATATAGTGTGTAATCTCTTTGCCAGACCTGTACTTATATGTTTGTGTTTTCTTTTCTTCCCCATTAGCTCGTAAACAAGAGATAATTAAGATGACTGAACAGCTGATAGAAGCAATTAATACAGGAGATTATGAAGCATATACGTAAGTTTGGCTTTATGTACTGACTTAGGTAGAATATCTTTTATAAATTAACTCAGTACTTCACTTCACACAGGGCTTTGTTCTTATTAAGTTCGTAGCGTACGTGTATAGGTGCAAATGTGTCTGAACATAGCATAGTTGGTAGAGCCGCTGGGGTATGGACTGGATGGTATGGGGTTTCAAATCCCAGCAGGGATGAGAGATTCTTCATGATGGGCACACTGGTACTTCGGTGCATACATGTGGGTGGCAGAAAATTCAGAGGGGTGTGACTACACGTTTTGCCCCATTCTTCTTGCAAATGTTAGGATTTTTTTTACCAGGGTGTCCTTTAAACTACAGCTAGTGACTCTAGCATCCATATCACAATTCATAATATGATTCAGTTATATACAAGGATGGTGTGTGTGTGTGTGTGCATAGGTATATGTATATATAGGAAGGGGTCCAGCCTTCCTCCTATTCAGTGGGTGCCAGGACTTTCTTCGGGGGGTAAAGCAGTCAGGGTGTAACATTTACCACTCACATTCACCTAGTGCCGAAGTTAGGAATGTGTGCAGCTATACTCCTGCTCCCTCTATATGCCCTCATGAAAAGAACGTGGAGACACACACACACACACGTGCACACGCACACGCATGATTTAAACCTGAATTTCTGATTTGACCACTTGTTATTGTCGGATGTTCATCCTGCACTGAGTGCATTTTCAGGAGGCAGTGGATCCATACTAAGAAGATTAAAATAGGCATAGGATAAATATTATTAATATATTTTAAACTAAGTACAAATATTTCTAAATGGTCCATTTGTTGGGATTTTTTAAGCAGTCCTTGAAACTGACTGTACTGTCTGTATAATTTTGCTGCACTGTAAAAGGTTCATTACATGACATGAGAAAAGGACCCATTCAGTACCATTGGGCTTGGGCTTTGATGGGGAGTGGGGGTGGGGAGTATTGCAGTAGATTATATTTGTGTTTATGAATACATAGTAAACAGCTCTTCCATGTACCATCTTGACTAAGCCCTGACAGTCAGCGACATTTCTAAAGGTAATTTAAAAACAAATAAATATAGTGTAACTGAATCCATGGTAATGGAATTTAATTTACTTTTAGATATTTTATACAGGGTGAGTCTCTCGCTAGAGGCCCCAAACTATTGTCTGTGTATACAGTCGAACAGTGCGGGTTTCTTGTTTGTAAATACTGGCAAACAGGTTCATTTAAAGCATGCCAGACGGCATTTCGAACGGAATTTGGTGAAAGACTTGCACCATCGAAGTGTTCCTTCCAGTAATTAGTTAAAAAGTTAGAGACCAGGGGAAGCCGATCTAACGCCTGCCGACTTCTTTCTTTGGGGCCTATTGAAGGGTAAAGTGTACAAAAATACACTCTGCACAATCGAACAACTCAAAGATGCCATATGCCAAGAGATTCGAGCTGTCAACGTTGACACGTCGGGAAAAGTATTCCAGAATTTGGAGAAACGCATTCAAGTGTGCTTGGATGTGAAAGGAGACCAGTTTCAGCATCGATTATGAGCAGGTCCTGTTTTGCATCATTCCCGGTATGTGTATATAAATTTTCAATTCATTATCTCAATAAAATAATTTTTTATAGACAATAGTTTGGTGCCTCTACTGAGAGACTCTCTCTGTATGTTTTAGAGTGAGTTTAAAAATGTCGTGTGAAGTTTTCTTCTTAAAATAATTGTAGTTTAAAAGATGTGTCATGTAGTTACATTTCTTACCTAATTTAATTTCTGTCCTGTCTCCAGTCTGTTTATATTTCACAACCATTCTATCCAGCCATTGACATGTGGGTGTGCAAAATGTGTTACATACACATTCAACTGTTCTTTTTGGACTGCTTAACCCTGAAGATGAAGGCACTATGATCAATCTAAATTTTCAGAAGCTGAATGTCCAATAACACAGCATCACATCCCAAATGACCTGCATCTTCAATGAAAATCCATTTACCTGTCACATATTTTTAACATTGATTCTTCACAGCATAGTGCATTCTGGGTTGAACTGAACTGTATCAGGTTCTGGGCATGCTGAATGCGTTGTGTTGTATTCTACCATTTCCCATCCTAAGATTTGCCACACTTTGCACAGCAGCTGTGCATTTTCTCCATAATTTAAAACATAAGGAAGTGAATATATATATGTATATGTATATAGAACATATCTTACATTAGTTTGTAATTTTGTAAGTGCTGTGAATTAATTATGTTTTTTTCTCTTCCCATATGTAGGAAAATCTGTGACCCTCACCTCACTGCATTTGAGCCAGAGGCTCTAGGTAATTTAGTCGAAGGAATGGACTTTCACAAATTTTACTTTGATAACGGTAATTACTACTTTTTTTTGTATGCCTGTCTATGGTTGTATCTTGTATAATTCTGTGAGCATGTGTGTGTTAGGGTGACCAGATTTTGAAATTAAAAGAATTTCAGTACTGCTGCTGCACAAACGTAGCCAAGGGAACACAAAGCTGTATCCCCAGTTCATTGATGGCTCCATTTTCTGTTATAAAAGCAAATGCTTATTTTAATTAAACTACAAAAGACTGCATTGTGAGACAGCTTGTCTCGTCCTTTATTAATGTTTGCTGTACGTACCCTGCAGCAAGAGAATAAAGAAACTACTATCTCAGAACACTGTCAGAAAGAAAAAATTGTGGCAAAGTGTAGTCTTAAGCTGCCGAAATCTTTTACAGTAGTTTTTACACAGCACCTGTAGATGGCCAGACTTGGTGCATGGGTGCAAATGTGTTATAATGCCCCCCCCCCCCCCCCCCCCCCCCCCCCCCACACAAACAAAACCAACAAAAAAAAAAAAAAAAAAAAAAAAGGTGTTATTTTTTTTATTTTAATTAC